>OJDD01000037.1_pt1 | contig 61748 bp, 52 predicted proteins | sample 1592591 | NCBI WGS metagenome assembly OJDD01 (sample SAMN05416809, study PRJEB24817) | seawater metagenome | isolation source: Sea water | place: Canada:Atlantic | collected 2013-07 | reverse complement strand
CATTATCAATTAATGACATAGGCGCTGCACCGGTTCCGCCATCGCCACCATCAATGGTAATAAAATCAGGAGCAGACTCTTCGCCACGAGCGCAGATCTGTTCACAAAGCTCTTCAAGCCATTGCCACGAACTGACAACGGTTTTAAACCCAACCGGTTTGCCGGTTACATGGCGGACATGCTCAATTAAGTTTAATAGCTCAGTAGTTGAGCCGACGTCAACATGACGATTCGGGCTGATTGAGTCTATGCCAACGGGAATACCGCGAATATTAGCAATATCTTGGCTGACTTTTAAACCCGGTAAAATACCTCCCTTTCCTGGTTTGGCACCTTGACTAAGCTTAATCTCAAACATTTTGACTTGATGGTGCTGGGCAATCAATTTGAGCTTCTCGTCACTTAACTGACCGTGTTCATCGCGAACACCATATTTAGCCGTGCCAATTTGAAAAACGAGGTCACAATCACCTTCCAAGTGGTAAGGGGATAGACCGCCTTCGCCTGTGTTATACCAACAGCCGGCTTTTTTAGCACCATGTGAAAGCGCCTGTACAGCAGGCTTGGAAATAGCGCCAAAACTCATCCCCGAAATATTAAAGACCGATGAGGTTGAATACGGTTTGTTGCAATAGGGGCCTATCATGATTGGACCTAAGGTAGCGTTTTCCTGTTCCAGTTTTGGGAAGGGGCAATTAACGAAAATAATAGCACCGGGCTGTCGTAGGTCTTTGGTTGAACCAAAAGCTACGGTGGCGTCTAAATTTTTTGCAGCCCGATAAACCCAGCTACGTTGAGCGCGGTTAAAAGGCAACTCTTCACGATCCATGGCAAAGAAATATTGTCGAAAAAACTCGCCTCCCTTTTCAAACAAGAACCTAAAGCGGCCTATGAGTGGGTAGTTTCTTAAAATAGTCGATTTTTTTTGCGTGCGGTCTTTTATGTAAAGAATAAGCGAAATAAATAGCAGTAAACCAATAGCAAAGATAAAGATAGCACTTAAAAATTCAATGGATCTCGATAAATAAAGCGCAACATCCATAGAAAATAAACTATCCATCATTAATATCCTTTAAAAAATTTTTGCTAGCCAGAAGTCTACGTTTTAATACTTCCTAGTCCCGTTTATAAGTTAAGCCCTTTCTGTTTCCTTAGTTATACTGTTCAACGACTGCCGGTGACGCAACCAAGCACTGGCGCCAGCACCAGTAAGAATACACCAAACGGCAAACAGTGCACCCGGTAAAGCCGTTTCTGGTGAAAAATGTTTAAGAGCAAGCGCAACACCTAAGCCTGCATTCTGCATGCCAATTTCTATAGCGAGCGTTAAGCGGTAGGGGGTATTGAGCTGAGAAAATTTCGCTACGCTCCAGCCAAGTACATAGCCAAAGGCATTGACAGAGATAACCACCAAAAAAAGTGCTGGGGTAATACTGTTTAAGCGATCATGGTTCGCAGCCACCGCATAGGCGCAGATGATAATAATGGCCAGTGAGGCCACCGAGGGCGCACATTCAATGAGTAGTTTTGCATTGCTGCCTAGGGCCTTTCTCATCAGCATGCCAATGGTTAGCGGCAATAGAACCGTTAGCAAAATGGTCTGCATCATCGGCCAAAAAGGAATCGGTAGGTAGGTACCACCCAGCCATTCAACTAATAAAGGTGTTAATGCAGGGGATAAGAACGTGGCGACTGTGGTGAGGGTGACAGAGAAAGCGACAGCCCCTCCAGCCAAAAAAACGATAACATTGCTGGCCATTGCACCGGGTGCGCAACCCACAATAATAACGCCTAAGGCGATTTCTGGTGGTAAACCAGCCAGCCAAGCGGCAGCAGCGCCGAGCAGAGGCATAATGCTGTATTGGCTTAATACACCAATAAAAATAGGTTTGGGCGTTTTAAGTGTCGTTGTTAACTCATCAGGTTTTAACACAACGCCTAAGGCAAACATGGAGGCCGAAAATAGCCAGAGGAAGTAGCTTTTAAAGACCAAAAAAATAGCCGGTTGATAAAATGCGATTAAGGCACAAATTAACGTCAGTGGCGCCATGCCACGTGAAATGAGATTGAGTAGTTTCATGTGCTTAAGGATAAAGTGTTTATCAGCAAATAGCACAGGTATTTATATATAAAAGCTACAACATAATAAGTATGAAAGAGATACTATATTAATTTCCCGAGTCGCAAATATAACGGATGATATGAGATTCAATAAGGACGCGAGACATGCCGCTTTTTCACCCTAAAACATTAATCAAATCACTTGCTGTTTCAACCATCCCAGAGTCAGCGCTTATCATCATTAATGACTGGGCAAGTAGTATTACCAGTAAGGCCATATACAGCCAAAAGGAAGTGGCACTGAGCGGTCAGTTCGTACAAAAAATATTGGTTGAACTGCTTGGCTATACGCACTTTTCAGATAATCACCAACAATGGAACTTAACTCGCGAACAGCAGTTAGCAAAGGGTAGTGTTGATGTGGCTTTAGGCGAATTTACCGAAAATACTGCCAACGTGTTAGTACCGTTTGAATTGAAAGGTGCAAAAACAAAAGACCTGGATGCGATCATGCCAGGCAGACATAAAAGCCCTGTACAGCAAGCATGGGAATATGCAATGGATGCACCCGGCGCACAATGGGTGATGGTTAGTAATTTTGTTGAAATTCGCCTTTATGCAGTGGGTTACGGGCGGCAACATTATGAACAGTGGCAGTTAGCTGAATTATCAGATCCAAAAGAGTACGCACGTTTTATGGGCCTGTTAGCCGCACCTAATTTGCTAAGTGGGCAAACACGGCAATTACTAGAAGCCAGTGATAAAGCCGAAAAAGATATTACCGATAGGCTCTATGGTGATTACCGTTCTTTACGTTTAAAGCTTATCACCACATTAGAAGCAGATAACGTAGGTATCCCCGCCAAAACCATTATTCCATTGGCGCAAACCCTGCTAGACCGTATTTTATTTATCGCATTTGCAGAAGACCGAGGTTTATTACCAGATAAAATTTTAGAGCAAGCTTATTTGCACAGCGACCCATTTAACCCACGACCGACTTGGGATAACTTCAAAGGCCTATTTCGTGCCATTGATAAGGGTAATAAACAGCTTAACATCCCCGCTTATAACGGCGGATTATTTGCCGACAATGTCGCACTCGATGCGTTAAACGTATCGGATGACTTATGCGAAGGCTTTAAAGAGCTGGGTGACTATGATTTTGAATCCGAAGTCAGTGTTACCGTGCTGGGGCATATCTTCGAGCAATCGATTAGCGATTTAGAAGCCATACACGAGGCGATAGACAGCGGCGAAGGCTTACAGCAGAGCAATCACAAACAAACCGCGACAACAGGTAAACGCAAACAGCATGGCGTTGTTTACACGCCCGATAGCATCACCCGTTTTATTGTTGAGCATACCTTGGGTCGATATATCGACACGCGTTTCAACATGTTGCTAAATGACTACACCAAAGGCAAACAAACAAAGTATACAGACGATATAGTATGGAAAAATAAAAAAGCTGAGCAGAGGTTTTGGCGGCAATGGCGTGAAGCCTTAATGCAGATAAAAATAGTAGACCCTGCCTGTGGCTCAGGTGCTTTCTTAGTGGCGGCGTTTGATTATCTTGCGGTTGAATATCGCCGCATAAATGAAAAGTTACTAGAGATTACCGGTACTAACGATATATTTGATCTGGACAAAGAAATTCTCAGTAATAACCTGTACGGGGTAGATATTAATGCAGAATCTATCGAAATCAGTAAATTATCGTTATGGCTTAAAACAGCCAGGCGGGGCAAAGCGCTGACCAGTCTCGATGCCAATATTCAGCACGGTAATAGTTTAGTGTTTACAAACGACAGTTCAGCAGAGCAAGGCTTTAATTGGCAAGCAGCCTTTGCACAGGTGTTTGAGCAAGGCGGTTTTGATGTGGTGCTGGGTAACCCGCCGTATGTGCGCCAAGAACGCTTCAGTGACTTAAAGCCTTGGTTACAAGAGCACTTTGCGGTGTACCATGGCGTGGTTGACTTGTATGCCTATTTTTATGAGCTGGGCTTAAAGCTACTAAAACCTGGTGGGCAATTAGGGTATATATCGTCTAGTACCTTTTTTAAAACCAGTAGTGGCGAGGCATTGCGCGGCTACCTAAGCCAGCATAGCCAACTACAAACCATTATTGATTTTGGTGACTTGCAACTGTTTGAAGGCGTAACCACTTACCCAACCATTGTGATTGCTCGGCAACAGCGTGCCAGCAAGCAACACAGCTTCCCCATACTAACGATAAGTGGCAAGCAGTTGCCTAGCGATTTGTCTGCGTATTTTTATCAACACCAACAAACCATGCAGCAACAACAACTCAGTGCGCACAGTTGGCGTTTAGAAAGTGCTGCCTTGGCCGCCTTGCGAGAAAAGCTGACCACTGGGCACGCCAGCCTAAAACAGCAGTATGGTTCGCCTTACCGAGGTGTATTAACAGGCTATAACGAGGCGTTTGTTATTAATCGCCAAACACGCGACCGGCTGATAGCTGAAGACCCTCGTTCAAGCAGGATATTAAAACCCTTTTTAGAAGGTAAAGACCTTAAAAAGTGGCACAGTGAGCCACGTGGTTTAAGCCTGATTTTATTTCCCAAAGGTTGGACACGTAAGCAAAGTGGCCATGAAGATGAAGCAAACGCATGGAACTGGCTACAGCAAAACTACCCCGCTATTTGTAACTGGCTTAACCCCTTTATGGAACGGGCAAAAAAGCGGGGCGATAAGGGCGAGTTCTGGTGGGAGTTAAGGGCTTGTGCTTATTATGAGCAGTTTGGAGAGGCTAAAATCACATACCCAGAGTTCTCTTCTGTGGCAAATTTTAGTACCGATGTAAGTTCACGTTTTTATAACAATAAGTGCTTCTTTATACCAAAGGCGGATTCCTTTTTACTTGGGATTTTAAGCTCAACAACTTTATGGTACTTAATTAAAGGAATTTGTACCTTTGTACGCGGTGGCTATTACGAATTGCGTGCAATAAAAATGGAAACTCTACCTATCCCTTCTGTAACCGCGCAGCAAAAAGAAACCGTAGGCCAGTTGGCAGAGCAGTGCCAAGCGTTGGCGGAGTCTCGCTATGCACTTGAGCACGGCGTTCGCCAGCGAATACCTGATTTATGCCCCGATGAACGTGACCCTAAATTAAGCAAAAAATTAATTAACTGGTGGCAGTTGGATTTTGCGGCTTTTCGTAAAGAAATTAAACGTGTGTACAAAGCGGATATTGCCATTAGCGAGCGTAATGAATGGGAACAATGGTTAACATCCGAAGCCGAAAAAATAACAGCGTTATCGCAACAACTGAATACGACAGAAACGCAGCTTAATCAGCATGTGTACAGCTTGTTTAACTTAACAGCAGCCGAAATCGCATTGATTGAAGCGAGCACTCATTAAATGGGTGAAACAGTTAGCTTGGAGTGTGGTTGCTGCTCACGAACTCAGGAACTATCTATTGGTTCAGGGATGATGTACGGCAGCTTTTCGCTGGATGATATTATTAAAAACTCACGTGGCAAGGTAAAAAAACACGTGCAGGCGTTGCAAAATACCGGTGTTGTTCTATCAAATGTATGCGAAGAAGAGTTGCTGGCATGCCCAAGGTGCAATACGTTAAGTACGCGCTTTAGTTTTAAATTGTTTGATAAGCAAGGCGAGTGTATTTATGAAAGCATATTTAATTGCAGTCGCTGTAAAACTCGATTACTACCGGCCGATAAAAAGCTAACCGACTATTGTTGCCGTTATTGTTCAAGCCCTTCGTTGAGTTATAGCGACCTAACGGGCTGTTGGGATTGACCATGCCCTACCTATGCAAGCTGTTTTATTCGCTAGAATAGATAGGTTATAAGCTGTCATCAGGTGATATCAACAGCCTATTAGTTTAGCGGCTAATACCGAGAAATTATTCTAATGCGCTATACATCAAATGGTTTGTTCAGGATTTTAGCAACGGGCAGGTTTTTCAATTCCACGTATTGCGGTAAACCATTAACGTAAGGGGGGTAATCTTCACCCATAATCAAGGGGCGAAGGTATTCTTCACATTCAGCGGTAATGCCAAAACCATCGTCTGTGATGTAGTGAGGGGGGAGCATTTGCTCAACATTGGCAACGTCTTTTAACTCACCTGCGCCTATTTCCCATTGGTATGGATGATTACTGGTGCGTACGATAGTTGGCATCACGGCTGTTTTTCCTTCAAGCGCAAGCTCAACAGCGGCTTTACCCATTGCGTAAGCTTGGTCTACATCGGTTTTAGAGGCGATGTGGCGTGCGGCGCGTTGTAAATAGTCGGCCACAGCCCAGTGATATTTGTAACCGTGCGCGGTTTTGATCATTTCAGCGACCACGGGCGCAACGCCACCCAATTGAGCGTGACCAAAAGCATCACGTGTTCCCGCTTCTGCTAAAAATTGGCCGTCGGGGTTTTTGACCCCTTCAGAAACAACGATGCAGCAAAAACCATGTTTTTTGACGGTTTCATCAACTTTAGCAAGGAACTTTTCTTGATCAAATGTTATTTCGGGAAACAAGATGATATGTGGTGAATCACCTTCTTTTTCGGCGGCCAAGCCACCTGCTGCGGCAATCCAACCTGCGTGACGGCCCATTACTTCAAGTACAAACACCTTGGTGGACGTACGAGCCATTGAGGCCACGTCAAAACCGGCTTCACGAATGGAGACAGCCACATATTTGGCAACGGAGCCAAAACCGGGGCAGTTGTCGGTTAGCGGTAAATCATTATCAACGGTTTTAGGAATGCCTATACAACGAAGTTCATGCCCTAACGATTCACTTAATTGAGAAAGTTTATGGGTGGTGTCTTGTGAATCACCGCCGCCATTGTAGAAAAAGTAACCAATGTTATGTGCCTTGAACACAGCAATCAAACGTTCGTATTCAGCACGGTTTTCTTCAAAACTTTTTAATTTATAACGACAAGAGCCAAATGCGCCTGAGGGGGTGTAGCGCAATGCGGCAATATCTTTGTCGGATTCTAACGATGTGTCGATGAGGTCTTCGGTTAAGGCGCCGATAATGCCGTTGCGGCCTGCGTAAACCTTGTTTATTTTATTGCCATGTTGGCGTGCAGTTTCAATAAGACCGCAGGCACTAGCATTGATAACAGCAGTAACGCCGCCAGATTGAGCGTAAAAAGCATTTTTGATTGACATAAAATTATAAGTTAGCTATTAGGTTTGGCACATTATAAAGGCTGACTATAAAAAATACTTAATGGTTCTTGGCTAAGTTTATTAATTTGGTGATAGACGAACATGAATAGTTGAGGATATCGGCTATAGTTAAGGCGGTATGGTTCTTTAAAGCTGCTGTTTATATAGTGTGTTAGGCTATGGAGTCGATCATTAATCTATCTCATAAGGAATAACGGCATGTCTTTATCGAAACAATTATTAATACTTATCTCTGTATTATTCTTGATAGTTTTTAGTGTTAATTTTGTGTTGAGTGTTAACAATATTAGAAGCTATTTGGAGGGTGAATCAAAAACTCATGCTCAAGATACAGCAACATCGCTAGGTCTGTCGCTCAGCCCTTATATGGTCGATGATAAAGACCCCGTGCTTGAAACGATGATGAAGGCAATTTTTGATCGTGGCTATTATAAGGAGATCAAGTTAGTTAGCAGTATAGGGGAAGAGTTAGTTGTACTAAGAAATGACAAAGTATCGGACTCGGTACCCGAGTGGTTTATTAGAAATGTACCTATGCAAACGGCCGTGGCAGATAGTGAGATCAGTTCGGGTTGGCGTATTAGCGGTACCGTATCGGTGAGCATAAACTCTGGTTATGCATATTTCAAACTTTATGAGCAAGTAAAGAGTAGTTTTTATTATTCATTGGCGACATTCCTTGCGTCCTTAATTGTTTTGTTCCTTGTGTTGCGGGTCACCTTGTCTTCGTTGAAAAGAATTGGCGGAATGGCAGAAACGATTTCCCAAGGAAATTTCGATATTATTAAGCGGCTACCGTGGACAACAGAAGTAAGGAAAGTTGCCTTATCAATGAACGTTATGTCTAGGAAGTTAGAAGGTGTTATTCAAAGTTTAAATAAAAAACTGGAGAGGATTGGCCAAAAACTTCAACTCGATGATTTAACGGGCTTAAGTAAAAAAAGTAGCTTTGAAATGGATATGAAAGAAGTGCTTGCTTCACATGAGGATGCGTTTGTCTTTATGATTAAAATTGATGCATTAACAGCCTTAGTTAAGGAGTTAGGCAATGAAACGATTGATCAATTTATTAAGGATTTTGCCAGTATTTTAAAGAAGCTCCCTAAACAAGAGGGTTTAGGTGGGGTAACAGCATACCGGTTTTTTGGCTCCGAGTTTGTTTTGCTAATGCGAGGTGCCGATATAGAGCAAGCTGAAGCATTGGCTAAGTCATTGAGTGCATCTTTTGGCGAGTTAGGAGAGCATTATAATAAGGAGGATATCGCGCATATTGGTGTGGCTGCCTTTGATCCGTTTAGTTCAACAGATAATATTTTATTAGCTGCGAACGAGGCTTATGAGCAGGGACAGTTAATTGGTACAAACAGCTATTACCTTCGGAAAGGAGAAGATAGGGCGAAGGACATGGCTGAGTGGAAAGAATTGGTCTTTGATATTATTGATAACAATGACTACAAGGTGTCTTATGTTGGAGAAACTGCAAATCTCCAATCAGGTGGTGTGTTGATGCACGATGTATTTTCTGAGGCGCTAGATAAAAATGGTGATGTGTTGTCAATTGGGACATTTGTGTCGATTGCGGAGAAGTTTGTAAAAATTGTTGATTTGGATAAGGGGGTTACTTCGCGCGCTGTTGAGTATATAAAGGCCAATAAAATTCCTTATGAAATAGCTATTAACTTATCTGCTAGAACGGTAAAAAACAGTGATTTTAGAAGCTGGTTGACGGCGCTGCTAACAGACAATAAGCCGATTGCAAGCCAAATTGTTTTTAGCTTATCAGCCTATGCGGTTACGAAAGAAATAAGCGCATATAAAGAGTTTATTAGTTTTATACAGGACTTAAATGCAAAAGTAATTATTAAGCGATTTGAAACGCAATCTATCGCGCCAGAAAAAATTAAAGAGTTAAAACCTAATTATATTCGTTTGGCGCGTGATATTGGCAATGGTATTCAAGGTGATAGGGAGAAGTATGAATTTGCTAAAACGATGGTTGAGATGGGCAATATATTGGATATTGGTGTGTTAGCGGAAAATATTCAGGCCGATGAAGATGTCGCGTGCTTAAAAGAAGTAGGGATTTTAGGAGCCAGTCGCTAATTCATTAGGTGAATTATTTACTAATGGATATCGGCTGCCAAAAGTTTATCAGGGCTTGTGTGCCTCTTCATCGTAAGTTAGGGCTAAGACTGAGTGCTGTGCTAATGCTTCTGCTTGTTAATACGATGGCCCCTGCCGAGTTAAATTTTAGCGCTGAGCTGCTTTCAAAAGTTAAAACAAAATATGGCGAACAGGCCTTAAATAGAGTCTTAGACTGGCAATCCCTTATCAAATTGACGAAAAACCTACCGGAGCAAGAAAAACTCAAGCGAGTTAACGACTTTTTTAATCAGCATATTGAATTTGTAGGCGATGATCATTTATGGGGTGTGACCGATTATTGGGCCACTCCGCTAGAGGCGCTGTCTAAAGGCGCGGGTGATTGCGAAGATTATTCAATTGCCAAATACTTTACTCTTAAAGAATTAGGCGTGGCTGAAAGTAAAATGCGAATTACTTATGTTAAGGCGATTGATCTGAATCAGGCCCATATGGTTTTAACCTATTTTGAACGGCCAGGGGTTATTCCGGTGGTGTTGGATAATTTGAACCCTGTTATAAAATTGGCATCAAAGCGAGATGACTTGCTCCCTGTTTATAGTTTTAATGGGTCAGGTTTGTGGTTAGCGAAAGCACGTGGAACGGGTAAAAAGTTGGGTGGCTCGAGCCGTTTAAACAAATGGAGTGGTCTTAAAAGTAGGATGTTAAGTAATAAATTTTAATGAAGCCACGACAGGCTTAGTAAACGTATGAGCATGAGAAAATAAAAAAAGGCTATCTACACAAAGTTGATAGCCTTTTTTAATTCATGAATAGCTATTATTCACCGGTTGTGGAGTATGTGGGTGTTACTTTGCCCCTTTGTGAGGCACCAATCCAAGGTTGGATTTCGGGCAAGATAGCGGTTTCTTCAGGTAACGTTATGTTTAGATGATTATTTAACGCGCCACCACTGGCGAGAATTCTGAATTGGGCAAATAGCTCGTCATATTTTGCATTGGTGTAAGCGCTTTTTGCGACAAACATTTCATTGGCCGAATCAAGTAAATCTAAGAGTGAGCGTCGACCTATATTGAATTGCTTTTGGTACGCTTCATTACTTTTAATACTTGCATCCCGGTGGCTTTCAAAAAAAGCCATTTGGTTTTTAACTGTTTGGTGAGCTATCCAGGATAAGCGCATACTTTCCACCGCTTGTCTGTACGTGTTATCTCTAATGCTCTTTGCTTGGTTGATCAATTGAGCCGTTTCTTTACGACGAGCCGCATCTTTGCCACCATTGTAGAGGTTGTAACGTAAACGAACCATTGCTGATGCATCTTCGTTGACCTCTTCAATACCGTCAATATCCTTGTTATGCGTAGCGCTTAATTCAAGGTCCACTCTGGGTAAAAAAGCAGTTTTCGCCGTTGCATGCTGAGCTATAGCCGATTGAATGTCTGAGTTTGCAGATTTTAGGATTGGGTGGTTAGCAATAGCGCCATCAACAGCTTGGTCAAAGCTGGCGGGTAGGGCATCAGTGGGCGCAGTTACGGCTTCTAGTTCATGTGGAAGTCGTCCAATAACTCTTAAGTATGCCGTTTGTGCGTCTTTCAAGTTACCTATTTCAGATAAGGTGTTTTTTTGAGCGAGTGATAATCGACCTGTTGATTGGTCAACATCTGCCTTACGGCCAACACCTCGCTTGCTTCGCGAAATGATTTGATCATTAGTGCTTTGATGTACAGCTAGATTCTCTTCAGCTAAGGCGAGTAGCTCACCACGGCGTAAAACATTAATATAAGCTTCAACTGCGTTGAGTGCTGTTATTTCAGCTTGACCGAAAACAGTATAGGCACGGGAATTAGTCCTAGCTGTTTGACGGTTAACTTCACTAGCAGTTGCGAATCCATCATAAATCATTTGTCTGATTTGAATCGATGCTTCATCGCGACCGAGTGACTTAGACTCTGATCCGTCTGCTTTAGTGGATGAATTAAATGAACGCTCCCAGCCTGCTCCAACTGCAATATCTACAGTGGGAAAATAGCCTGCTTTTACTTGGCTTATTTCTTGTTCAACGGCTAAACGTTCTGATTTAGCAGATTGAATTTCTGGGTTCTCGTTGATGGTGTATTGAATTGCATCCTGCAATGTCTCGGCACTTACTGAATTAAGACTGATTGCCAAAACACCACACACGGCTATTTTTAGTTTAAGGCTCATAGTTCCCTCTGAATTTAATTTTATTATGTATAGAAATCATGTAATTAGGTTCTGCTAGCTCGAAGTTAACTTAAGCGTAAAGTCAGGTCAACCATAATCTTTAATATATAATGCTAAGTGTAGTCTGTCGCTCACATTTAGTTTTTTGAAAATGGATGTTAAATGAGCTTTTACTGTTCTTTCGGAAATATTTAAAGATTTAGCAATGGCTTTGTTGCTTTTGCCATCTCGTATCATATTGGCGACCTCATGTTCCCGAGAAGATAGCATGCTGAGCAGCTCTGAAGACTCAATTGATTTTGAGCTATCAAGTGTTTGTGTGGGCTCTGGCTTCATTTTAATTAAGGTGCCAATAACCCTTGGTACTAAGTGGCGTTGAATCCAAACCTCTCCTTTTAGGACGCTGTTAACTGCTTGTATTAACAATTTGGGCGGTTCTAATTCTTCGCAATAGCCTGCGGCACCGTTAACTAGAGCATTAATTTGCTTGTTCTCAGACCAACCGTTTCCAATGATAAGAAAGTGTGCTGGGTGACTAGAAAATATGAGAGGTAACTCTTTATTGCTCTCAATTTTTTGCGAATCGAGCACAACTACAGAGGCGCCTTGAAGCTCTTGAATGCTAGCAGCAGTATAAATATCAAAGTGGCTAATAAGCGCATGTGACCAGAGTTTAACTAAGGTCGAGTTGTCAGAAAATATGGCGACGGACTGCATGATTTACTGAAATGTCTCTTGGTTGTTGTTTAATGACATAGGGTGAACGGGTATTGACTTGTTAAGTGGTGAATACATATTAACGTTCTCTTAGGGCACGATCCCTCGCTTTTAAAATAGGCTTAAGAATGTAATCTAACACAGTTTTTTTGCCGGTCAGAATATCAACATTTGCGGTCATGCCGGCGATAATATTTAATTTATCACCATTTTTTTCTAAATAGTTCTTATTGGTACGTAAGCGAATTATATAATAACTTTTACCATCTTCTTCATTAACGATACTGTCTGCACTGATGTGTTCTAACTCTGCCTCGAGTCCACCATAAATTGAAAAGTCATATGCGGTTAGTTTTACCATGGCTTTTTGTCCAGGGTGAAGAAAGGCGATATCAGCAGGTCTAATTTGGGCTTCGATTAGAAGCTTGTCTTCTAACGGAACAATTTCAACCAAGTCCATGCCAGGTTGAATAACCCCGCCAACGGTAGTTACTTTTAACTGTTTAATAATTCCTTTTACGGGTGAGAGGACGCGGGTTCGAGTAACGCGATCTTCTAGTGCTAAGGTGGATTCGCTGGTTCTGTCTAGCTCGGCTTTAGTTTGGTTGAGCTGCTCCAGTGCCTTGGTTTGAAAGCTTATTTTTGTTTCTGCCAATTTATTTCTTGCTTCGGTTAGCTGGCCATGAATTTCGTTAAGTTCTCGTTTGATGCGAAGTAACTCAACTTTGGACATAGCACCTTCGTCCACTAGAGGAGCAGACATATCTAATTCTTCTTTTAACAATGAGTGGCTTTTTAAACGCTGACTGATTTGTTCGCGCAAAAACTTGGTGCTAGCATTAAACTCGTTACGGCGAGACTGAAAGAGTTGTTTTGCATTATCGGCAATCTCAGGCGCAATGTTGAGAACCTCAGGAGGGATAATGAGCGGTTTGTTTTCTACTTCTGCGGATAAACGCGCAGTGGCGGCGAGTAACTCATAAAATTTAAGTTTGTTTTCATTTAGAGAGGATGAGAACCTAACGGCGTCGAGTTGCAAAAGAGGCTGGTCTTTTTCTACCGTTTCGCCTTCTTTCACCAAAATTTCTGCCAAGATGCCACCTTCCAAGTTTTGGATAATTTGGATGTGACTCGACGGCGTTGTTTTTCCTAGGCCTCGAGTCACTTCGTCTAGTTCGGCGAAGCTAGCCCAGGTGATGGCAATAATGACGAAACTAAAAGAAACCCATAAAAGTATATGGCTTTTGGTTGAGGCGCCGTACAGGCTGGCGGCATTTACATCGGTGATATAAATTTTATCTTCTGGATGGAGCTGGTGCTTCATGTTGGTGTCTGACATTGTATCGGGCATGTTAATTTGAAACCTTTATTTGACCCTTCTTCAAGGCTTCAAGCACTTTTTCTTTGGGGCCGTCGGCCATAATTTTAGAGCCGTCCATTACAATCAACCGGTCAACTAATGTTAATAAAGAAGCGCGATGGGTAACTAAGATCAGTGTTTGTGTACCGAGTTGTTTAGCTAAGTTTTGCTTGAAGCGTTCTTCAGTACTGTTATCCATCGAATTGCTAGGCTCATCCATAATATAAATGGGAGGAGACAGCAGCAAAGATCGTGCAACAGCAACGCTCTGTCTCTGTCCGCCAGATAAGGCTGCGCCACGTTCACCTACCGGCATATCAAACCCCTCAGGGTGCCGATTAACAAATTGAGTAACCCCCGCAACTTCAGCCGCACGCAAAATAGAGGCATCGTCGGCATAGCGCGAACCAAGCGTGATATTGTCTTTAACGCTGCCAAACATCAGTGAAATATCTTGTGGTACATAGCCAATTTGTCTGCGAAGATCGGAAGGGTCAATCTGTCTAATGTCGGTGCCATCAATAAGAATGGAGCCGTCTTGTGGTTGATACATGCCGAGCATGAGTTTCTCGATGGTGCTTTTACCAGAGCCAATACGACCAATAAATGCAACGCGTTCGCCTGCTTTTATTTTGAATGAGATATTATCGAGCGCTTTAACGGGTTGCTCTGGGTAGCTAAATGAAATGCCCTTAAATTCAATGTCGCCTTTAAAGGTGGGGCGGTGTAAGTATTTTTTACCAGGCTCACGTTCCACGGGTAGAGACATCATGTTGGTTAAAGTCTCCAGTGATGCACGAGCCTGATGGTAGCGGGTTAATAAGGATGCCACTTGCCCAATAGGTGCCAATGCGCGCCCAGTTAAAATAGTGCAGGCAATTAAACCCCCAGTTGTAAGATCGCCTTCAGATATTTTATAGACGCCAAAAATAACTACGGAAATGGACGCCATTTGAGTTAAAAAGGCAGTTAAGTTGACGGCAATAGAGGAATAGAAACGGGACTTAAGGCCTAGGCGAGAAATTTGCCCAATATTTTGTTCCCATTTGCTTTGCATTTGGCCTTCTGCGCCAGCACTTTTAATGGAGTCTAAATTGCTGAGTGATTCAATTAGCGTAGCGCCTTTTTGAGCAGAATATTTAAACAGCTCATTTATGGTGTTTTTAAGTGGTTTTTGAACGATAACACCGCCCAATATAGCCAGTGGTAAGACAGTTAAAGGCACGAGCGCTAAATCCCCACCGATCATGTAGATAACAGCTAGAAATATAAATAGGAAAGGCAGGTCAATCAGTGTGGTAAGTGTCGCCGAAGTGAGGAAGTCTCTAAAGGATTCGAATTCACTTAAATTGTTGGCAAATGCACCAACAGACTTGGGCCGGTTTTCCATCTTAATACCCATCACTTTTTCAAAAATAGTGGCCGATAAAATGACGTCGGAGCGCTTGCCCGCAACATCAATAAAATAACCTCGTAACCCCTTCATAATGAAATCAAAAGTAAACACTATCGTTACACCAATCGCTAGCACCCAAAGCGTTTCTAGGGCGTGGTTGGGTACGACTCGATCGTACACATTCATTATAAATAGAGGGGAGGCAAGAGCGAATAAATTGATGAGCAATGAAGCCGCTAATGCTTCACCATAAATGGGCCAAGATTTGAAAATAACATCCCAAAACCAATGCGTTGCTTTAGGGATAACAGAGTCGGCTGTTTGGTCATCAAAAGTATGATTAGTTTGGATAAAGAAGGCAGAGCCGATGTAACTGTCTTCCAGGGTATCCACAGAAACAGTTTTCTCACCGGTGTCACTTTCCGGCAATATAAGCGTGTAGGAATCTGCTTGCTTGGAAACTAATACACAAGTTTTACCGTCTTTTAATAACAAAACAGCGGGCAAAACTAAGTTGGAAATTTCCCCCAAAGGACGGCGTACTAAACCTGCTGAAAACCCTGCGCGTTGCGCTGCTCTTATAAAAAGAGCGGGGGTTAGTTTGTTATCAACTAACGGTAAGCCAGACGTTAAAGAATCCGCCGAATGTGGTGAGTTCAAGAGTTTGCACACAGATAACAATGCCAATAATAAGGGGTCATCTTGGCTTGTCACGGCAGAAATGTTTTCAGTGCTTTCTTTTTGCGCGACGGCAGTCATTTTTTATCCATGGGTCTGTAAAACTAAAGGGCCAGCATCCTGTTGTGTGCTGTAAGTTTGATTATTGGGTTTTATTTAGTGATACTAGAACAAATTTTAGAAAATGCAAACGGAGTCAGGCTATGCCTTATGTTAATCGTAACGAATGCGGCGACGTTATCGAGTTATTAGACCTGCCAAATAAGGAAGGTAGCGAATGGCTTGAGGTTGATCATTCCGATGTCGTTGAGTTTTTGCAGGAACCGCCGCAAGCGAATAAGTTAATAAAATCGTTGAGCAGTTCAGATAACGATATGTTGCGCGTGGTTGAAGACTTGGTAGACTTGCTGATGGAGAAGCAGGTGTTCGTGTTTACCGAGTTGCCTGAAGCGGTTCAGGATAAGCTTAATAGGCGTAAAAAGTTGCGTCACGATGTTAATGCCTTAAGCAACCTGATTGGGGATGACGATAATGTTTTGTAATACCTGGCTACCTTCAATAACATTAAAGTTCTTAAGAACTACTACCTTAGTACAATAGTCACGGTTTGGGCGTTAGTCTAAAATTTCGTTTTATTTAGTAAAAATAGGTATATTAACTTCAATTAACGTATAAATTTCAATTAATGATAGATGTATTGGTAATCGACAAAACAGAACAAATCAAGACCTTGCTGTTAATGGAAAAGCTTGGTGTTGAAGTGTTTGGTAATGAGGTGAAAGCCTTAAATGTAATTGAGCAGAGGTCATCGCCCGTTGTGCTGCTTCATTACAATGTGCGAGAACAACAAACAGAGGACTATATACGGTTAATAATGCAGGCGAGCTCGAACAGTAAGGTCGTGGTGGTGGCAGATGAATTAGATGAAAATTCAGTATTAAAATGTTTATTGGCTGGCGCAAAAGGCTATCAAGAAATGAACCAATTAGATCATCATGCCGAGAAGATGATCGCTGTCATGGATGCCGGTGAAGCGTGGATAACGCGTCGAATGACTGCGACATTACTCGACTCATTACGTAGATAGTAAGAGGGTGAAATAATGACTAATGAAACAGCAGATAACGTATTAGATAGCTTAAACCTAGAAGACTTATTGGTTGATAAAAGTAATGATGTGCTTAGCGAATACCTATCTATTTCAATAGAAAATATGGGTGAGGGTGCAAAAGTAAGCGTTACTACCGTGGAAGATCGGCCGGCAACGTATTCATCAGTCTTAACCGGCGTTACATTAACTGACTTGCATTGTTTGGCTGATGTGCCGACGGGTTCATAAAAAAGCTAACAAATTAGTACCTTAGTACAATAGAAAAGCCAGTAAATTAAGCAATACTTACGATCAATGACATATTAAGAGACAACGGAACGGAGAAATACCATGGCTAATGTAGGTACAGTACAATCATTAACAGGGCTTGTTAGGGCCATCGCAGAAGATGGATCTGAGCGTCTCTTAAGCATCGGCGATACAGTGGTTGAAAATGAACAAATCATCACAGGTGATGGGGTTGTTGTTATCGCCTTTAACGATGGTACTGTCATGGATTTGGGTAGTCACTCAAGTACGGTGCTAAACGAAGATATGTTCAATCAAGACGGTGAGCAAGCTGCGCAAAGCCCAGAAGATGCAAGCGACGAAGTTGCGGCACTTCAAGAAGCTTTAGCAAACCCAAACTTTGACCCAACAGCAGAATTACCAGCACCAGCCGCAGGCGCACCAGCAGCAGGCACGAGTGGGAATAATGGTCATACAACGGTTGTTGTTGATTATTTGAACCCTACAGCCCCTGTTGAAGCAGGTTTTGATACTACAGGGATTAGTTTTGCAGCTAATACAATTGTAGAAGAGGATGCTACTCCAACAAATAATGGCGTTCCAACGGTTGGGCTAAATAACTTGGTGAGCCTTGATGATGATGCTTTGAGTGGTGGTAACTCGGGTGGTATTGGTGATGACCCTGACAGCATCAACACAACAGGCACGCTAGCACATGATTATGGGGCTGATGGTGAAGGAACTGTTCTGCTACTAGCTACAGGTGCGCCAGCTGGTTTTGTTTATAGCCTTAATGGAGCCTCTACGGTTTTAACGATTAGTCAAAATGGTGTAGATGTACTCTCTGTAACATTAAATGACGCAACATCAGGTGATTATACGATTTCGCAGTTGGCAGCTATTGATCACCGCCTCAATAACGATGAAGATAACCAAGACTTTAGAGTGAACTACCAAGTTACAGACAGCAACGCTGATAAAATAGATGGCACTATTGATATCAGTGTTGATGATGACACGCCTTTGCTAGTGAAGAGTGACTCCATAGCGACTGCTTCTGAATTTACGATAGTTAACCATGATGATGTGAGCTCGGCGGGCTATCACAATAGCTATGGCTATTATGTTAAAACGCTAAATGCTGATGGAACTGTTTCTTCAAATGATCCAACAGTAGGGGTAATTATAGAAAATGACGTGCATTTTGGACATGGTGGCTTCACTGGTCCGCTGACAGTGATGGGTTATAGCCAAGAACAAATCGGGTATTTTCTTATTCCAAATGGTGATGGTAGAAATCCTGGCCTACTAGATGGCCAAGAAGTTACCTTTTCAAAGGTAGGCGGCGATTGGCAAGCCTTTGCTGATGGCGCAGCCCTTGTTGGTAATGGCTCAAATGTCTTATTTGATCTTGCTGAGCTTAATAATGATGGTCAGGATCACATGCAAGATAATCACTTAACCGGCAATCAGAACTGGGAAGACTTACAGATTCCAGCTGGAGATGGTGACTACAATGATGTTAATGTTAATGTAGATTGGACTAAAGTAACCGTAACGGGTGATGTGGTGGAGTCTGTTTCATTTGGAGCTGATGGTTCTGATGGTATCGACTTTACTTTTGATTCATCAGATATTATCTCTAATGGGACGGTGACCTCAAATGGGGATGCCATTATATTTGAGGCCAAAGACACAGATAGTGATGGGGTGAATGATCAAATTGTTGGGGTGGCAGGAGGCAATGATGTGCTTACAATTGATGGGGTTTTAGACGGAGATTATGATGTCAGCATATTGGGTCCGATTGATGATGGGACCCCGGATGTAGATGTGGGCATTAATGTTCATGTTGCAGCTACAGATGGTGATGGCGATGTGCTGAGTTCTGTTTTAAATATCAATATAAACTTTGATTTAAATCAAGTGTTGACGGAGCCCTTACCTATCCCTTGATATTAAGTTTAGGCTTAATGAAAGGCTAGTTCTTAAGATGCATGTAAAGTAGAGCCTGCATATGCTTTTATGTGAAAATTCGTTTCGCGAAGCGCGATAATTACTCTTTAGGTTTGATCGCATTAGCTCAACCTAGAAGAAATAAAGCGGATAAAACATCTGCGTTGGCAATGCCAATTGGCGCTTAAAAGTGTGAATAAGGTGCAAAAATATGGTTGAATGTGGCGCGCTCGGCGGGAGTCGAACCCACGACCTTCGCCTTCGGAGGGCGACACTCTATCCAGCTGAGCTACGAGCGCTTTCAAAATTGATGCAACATTATAACGTGATATTCCAATAAAATATTTTTTAGTGAATAAAGGAAGTTATATTAGCTTGTTTTATTTCGAGTTTATAAGCTTAGGGTTTATAATCGTCACAAAATATCACTAAATGGAGTCAGTACGTGGGTAAAGATAAGAAAATTTTAAACAACCTAGGTGTGCTAGTTGTTATTGCAGCTATTATTTTTATTACGGCGACTAACTTAGTTGACGATAAAGTGTACGTAGAACAGGAAGAGGCGGCGGTTTTAGATAGAATTAAACCATTAGGTGAGCTGGCAACCACGCTGGAAGAGGCTCAACAAGCGAGTCCTATTGTTGAGGAACCTGTGGTTGTGGCTGCTGAGCCCATGACGCCGGAACAGATTTATAACAGGACTTGTATGGCTTGCCATGCATCGGGTGTCGCAGGCGCGCCCAAATTAGGTGATGCAGCTGCATGGGCACCACGTATTGCCCAAGGTGCCGATACTTTGTTTGAGCACGCTACTAACGGTTTTAAAGGTATGCCTGCTCGGGGTGGTTTTTCTCAATTGAGTGATGCGGATGTTAGCGCAGCCATTGGTTATATGGTTGAGAGAAGCCAATAAACTAGTTTAGTAAGCTTTTCATAAGGGCTAAGCTTTCTTGGCCCTTTTTCTTTTGTTCTTCTGGGTTTTTCTTATTGACGGCTGCCCAATCCAAATCGTCAACCGGTAGTTCGGTTAAGAAGCGACTGGGCTCGGTTGAGGTTACATCCCCATATTTTTTTCGTTGCGCACAATAACTAAAGGTGAGTTGCTGTTGAGCCCTTGTGATGCCAACATAAGCAAGTCGTCGTTCTTCTTCAATTTGCTCGGTATCAATGCTGTTTTGGTGAGGTAAAATTCCTTCTTCCATACCAATTAAATAAACATAAGGGAATTCAAGGCCTTTTGCAGCGTGTAAGGTCATGAGTTTTATTTGGTCGGTTTTTTCTTCTTCCTCGTTGCGTTCCAAGCTATCGAGCAGCATCATGCGAGACACAATGTCGCCTAAACTACGTTCTTCTTGTGACTTTTTAGCGCTATTTTCAATCCATTTGATCAACTCTAGCACGTTGTTTATTTTCCGCTCGGCCTGCTTGTCGCTATTGGCGTGGGCTTTAATCCAGTCGTAATACTCAATGTGTTGCATCATCTCGTGAAGTATCGCTATAGGGTCTTCTTGTTGTGTTCTGTCCGATAGGCTAACGATCCAGTCGCAGAATGAACGCAGCTTGTGATAGGTGCGTTCGTTTAGCTGTTGCTCAAGCCCTATTTCAAAACAAGCATCAAACAAACTAATGTGGCGGCTATTGGCATAAAGGGCCAGTTTTTCAACAGTGCTAGTGCCAATTTCGCGACGAGGTGTATTAATGACCCTTAGAAAGGCGCTGTTGTCATCTGGGTTAATAAGGAGCTTGATGTAACAGAGGGTGTCTTTTACTTCAGCATGTGAGAAAAACGAAGTGCCGCCACTGATGGTATACGGCAAGGACAGTTCACGTAAGCTTTTTTCTAACAGTCTTGCTTGGTGGTTGCTTCGGTAGAGAATGGCAAAGTCGGCATTATTAGCACGGTGTTTAAACTTTATGCGAGAAATTTCTGCGGCGATTTGTTGGGACTCTGAAAACTCATCTTTACATTTGATGACGTTAATTTTCTCGTCACTTTTAATGTTGCTCCAAAGGTTCTTTTCATATAAATGTGGGTTGTTGCTAATAAGCTGGTTGGCGGCCTTTAAAATACGCTGATTAGAGCGATAGTTTTGCTCTAGCTTAATGATGTCTAGCCGCGGAAAATCCTTTTTTAGGGTAAATAGATTTTCTGGATTAGCGCCTCGCCAAGCATAAATGGATTGATCATCATCACCCACGACGGTAAATTGCCCAACGGAGCCGACAAGGTGCTTAAAAAATTCGTATTGGGTGGTGTTAGTGTCTTGATACTCATCGAGTAATATGTAACGGGTACTGTTTTGCCATTTTTCTAATACCGATGGGTGTTCATTGAAAAGAATAAGCGGTGTAAGGATTAAGTCATCAAAATCAACCGCATTACAGACGCGGTTATATTGTTGATACTGTTCATATAATGCAGCGGCAAATTGCTGTTGAGCATCTTCAGCTAAAGACATGGCTTGAGCTGGTAAGACCGCTTGGTTTTTCCAGTCGGATATTTGCCATGAAAGGGGCGATATTTGAGCCTTGTCCAGCTGATGTTGGCTGTTTTCTAAAATATCTTGTAGTACCTTGTATTTGTCTTGCTCATCTAAAATGCTGATGTTCTTTTTAAAGCCAAGTGTTTGGTATTCTCTACGAATAATATCTAGGCCAAGGGAGTGAAAGGTTGATATGCGAATGCCTTTGGTCTTTTTTGATGAACAGAGCTGGTCAACACGCGAGCGCATTTCTTTGGCGGCCTTATTAGTGAAGGTGACGGCGGTAATATGTTTAGCCTCAACACCGTTGCTAATAAGGTGTGATATTTTTTCGGTAATGACGCGGGTTTTACCGCTGCCTGCGCCGGCGATGACTAGCAGTGGCGTGTCAGTTGTTATAACAGCTTTGTGTTGCTCAGGGTTTAATTTGGGCACAGCGACTCGAAAGGTGAAATTGGTAGCGAATTTTACTCGTTCTTGAGGATATTTTCAGTGCTTTTAGCGGTTTATCCGATGCGTTTATCCATGCGGCGATAACTCAGCGCCTCCGTTAGGTGGTGACGCTGGATGTTAGTCTGATTATCCATATCTGCGATAGTCCGGGAGACGCGTAAAATACGATGGTAAGCACGGTGCGATAGCCCTAGCTTTTCGATAGCTTGTTCTAATAGGTGATGATCGTCATCGTTAATATAGCAATGTTGTTTGATTTTTGAGGTGGATAAAAGGTGGTTTGCTTGGCCTTGTCGAGCAAGGGCTCGTTGTTGAGAATGTGCGACTCTTTTAGCAATATGAGCGCTGCTTTCCTCGCCTTTGGTGGAGCCTTTTCGCAGCATTTCAGTTGATATCCGAGGGACTTCTATATGCATATCAATTCTATCAAGTAAGGGGCCGGATATTTTGTTGCGGTAGCGTGCAATTTGCGGTGGTGTGCATTGACATCTTTGCGATGCATCACCTAAGTATCCGCAGGGACAAGGGTTCATTGCGGCGATGAGCTGGAATTGAGCTGGAAAATCTGTCTGGTGAGTAGCGCGGGAGATGGTGATTTTTCCATTTTCAATTGGTTCGCGAAGGACCTCTAACACTTTGCGGTCGAACTCGGGTAGTTCATCAAGAAATAATACCCCGTGATGGGCGAGCGATACCTCCCCAGGTTTTGGCGGATTGCCACCACCGACCAATGCGACAGCAGAGGCGGTGTGATGTGGAGATCTAAACGGCGGTACTTGCCATTGTTGAATATTAATATTGTGCTGGCTTATTGAATAAATAGAGGCGGTTTCAATGGCCTCTTGTTCATTAAGTGTGGGTAAAATACTGGGCAAGCGTGCCGCAAGCATAGATTTACCCGTTCCGGGAGGGCCGAGCATCAACAAGCTATGCCGGCCAGTTGCGGCTATTTCTAATGCGCGCTTTGTATGCTGCTGCCCGTGTACATCTGAAAAATCAGGCTGAGTATTAATCGTTTTATTCAGCGTAGTTGTTAGTTGGACAGTAGGAAGAGCTTGCTGGCCGCGTAGATGCGCGCACACGGCGAGTAGGTGTGGAGCGGCTAAAATGTTAACACTAGAAACGAGCGAGGCTTCATGCTGATTCGGCACGGGTAAGCACAGTGTGCGTTTACTAGCTCCGCAAGCAATGGCAGAGGGTAATGCACCTTGAATGGGCCGTAGTTCACCACCGAGTGATAGCTCGCCAAGGAACTCGTACTGCGCAATGTCGTTAGTGGGGATTTGGCCTGAGGCGGCTAAAATACTCAGTGCTATCGGGAGGTCAAGTCGCCCGCCTTCTTTAGGTAAGTCTGCAGGTGCTAAATTGATGGTAATGCGTTTTGCAGGGAACTCAAATTGGCAATTAATAATAGCGCTGCGGACGCGGTCTTTACTTTCTTTAACGGCAGCCTCAGGAAGACCAACAATACTTAGGCTTGGTAAACCGTTAGCAAGGTGGGCCTCAACGGTAACCAGTGGTGCGTTTATGCCAGAAGAAGAGCGTGTATAGATAGTAGCAAGTGACATGGTGGAATCCTTTCCTTTGTCGTAATGGTTAAGGGGCGGCGTTATTGTTTTTGGGCGCTTAGCTCATGGAGTGATTTTTCAAGCTCTTCGAGCTTTTCACGTGTTCGAAGCAGTACGGCATTTTGTGTGTCAAATTCTTCACGGGTGACTAAGTCAAATTTAGTAAATTGCTGTTGTAAAATAGACTTTAAGTTCGCCTCTGCTTCATTTTTAAGAGTGGAAAAATCATTGGGTAAGTGCTCACTGAGCGACTTTGCAAGGCTTTCAATAAAAGGTTGGTTAATCATAGGTGTATTAAAGGCTAGTTAATGGGAAATGCTTTTATGCTCTACTTTGGTGCGGTAAATGCTAAATTAGGTTGTTTTTAGTGCATTTTTGTTGTTTTTTATCAAATAAAAAAAGGTCGAAATAAGTGCTTTATGCTAACCTATCGGCATGAACATTAGCCTTATCTCGTAGCAACTTTAAGGTAAGTCGATATGATCAGCATCACTAAGTTTAACAACAAATAAGGAAAGAAAATGAAATTATTAAAAACAACGGCAATTGCGGGTTTATTAGTAGCGTCGAGTACGGCGAGCGCTCTTGAATTCAGCGGCAATGTTGCTTTAACGACTGACTACGTATGGCGTGGTGTTTCTCAAACTGATGGTTCACCTGCAATTCAAGGTGGGTTTGATGCTGATTTAGGTAACGGTTTATATGCGGGTGTTTGGGGTTCAAACGTTGATTTTGGTGGTGGTGACAATCAAGATAACTCTGACGAAAGTGTAGAAATTGATATTTATGCTGGTTGGGCTGGTGAGTTCAATGGTGTTGGTGTTGATGTAGGTGTATTGCATTATGCATACCCAACTTCAGGCACTGAGACAGATTTTACAGAAGTGTATGTAGGTCTTTCTATGGGAATGTTCAGTTTGACTCAATACTTTGGCTTAGATGCTGGAAGTGATGACTTAGGTGATTATAATTATGGAGATTACACTGATTTAGGCGTTGACCTTGGTGAGTACAATGGTGTCGCTCTTTCAGCTCACGTTGGTTACTTTGATTTGAATGATGATACAGGTGATGCTTGGGATTGGAAGCTAGCTGCGTCAACAAGCATGTTTGGTGTTGATTGGGAAGTGGCTTACACGGATGTTGATAATACAGATGCTGCAAATGATGACGATCCTAATTTAGTATTGACTGTTTCTAAGTCACTATAAGGTTGAATTAAGCAGGGAGTTTCCTGCTTATACGTAACTCATATTTTTTTGAGTATACGTTAAAGCAATTCATTGCTTTAAGAGCGCCCCTCAGCGAGGGGCGTTTTTTTATGTGTGACAATAATATAACAGTGAATGCTATTGAATGGGAATCGCACCAACCTGGTGCTTAATTATTTAGGCTGGATCGTCGAATAGGGGCTTATTCTTTTAACTAGTTGATATTCAAGACAATGATATGTTTGGCATATAGTGTGCATCATAAATTGAGTCAATAAGACGAATTTTTGAAATAAGGATTAAATATGAAACTAGTAACAGCTGTATTAAAGCCTTTTAAATTAGATGACGTTCGTGAAGCGCTCTCTGATATTGGGGTTTCCGGCATTACCGTCACCGAAGTTAAAGGTTTTGGTCGCCAAAAGGGGCACACCGAACTCTATCGTGGTTCTGAGTATGTTGTGGATTTCTTGCCTAAAGTAAAAGTTGAAATTGCTTTGTCTGACGATCAAGTTGAACAAGCAGTAGATTCGATTATTAAAGCGGCAAACACGGGGAAAATTGGTGATGGCAAAATTTTTGTCACCGAACTTGAGAAAGTAGTCCGCATCCGTACCGGTGAAACTGGCGCAGAAGCGCTTTAATTTTAAAATAATTTGGAGGATCTCAACGTGGATCAAATATTAGAATTACAATATGCACTCGATACATTTTATTTCTTAATGTGCGGCGCACTTGTTATGTGGATGGCAGCAGGCTTCTCAATGTTAGAAGCGGGTCTTGTTCGTTCAAAGAATACGGCAGAAATCTTAACTAAAAACGTGGCGTTATTTGCAGTTTCTTGCATCATGTATTTAGTGTATGGCTATGAAATTATGTACGGCGGTGGTGCAATGCTGAGTGGTATTGAGCTGGATGGAGCTGCGACTGCTGATGCGTTAACAGCAACAGTTTTAGCTGAGTCAAAAGAAGCGGGCTTTGATGGCGGATCAGTTTATTCAAATGCATCTGACTTCTTTTTCCAAGTAGTGTTCGTTGCAACGGCGATGTCTATTGTTTCCGGCGCGGTTGCTGAGCGTATGAAACTTTGGTCATTCCTTGCCTTTGCAGTGGTTATGACCGGCGTTATCTACCCTATGGAAGGGTCATGGACATGGAATGGCGCGGATGTTTTCGGCTTGTATAACCTAGGCGACCTTGGCTTTTCAGATTTTGCGGGTTCAGGCATTGTGCACATGGCTGGTGCTGCTGCTGCTTTAGCCGGTGTTTTATTACTAGGTGCTCGTAAAGGAAAATACGGAGCAAATGGTGAAATTCATCCTATTCCAGGTGCAAACTTACCGTTGGCAACCCTTGGTACGTTTATTTTATGGATGGGGTGGTTTGGTTTTAACGGTGGTTCTGTGTTGAAACTGGGTGACATTGCCAGTGCAAATTCAGTAGCGATGGTATTTTTAAACACCAATGCTGCGGCTGCAGGTGGTGCAATGGCTTCATTAATTGTTGCTAGAATAATGTTTGGTAAAGCAGATTTAACCATGTTGTTAAACGGCGCATTAGCAGGTCTTGTTGCTATTACGGCTGAACCTTCAACTCCAACGGCTCTCCAGGCGACCCTATTTGGTGCGGCTGGCGGCGTATTGGTTGTGTTATCAATTGTTGCATTAGATAAACTAAAAATTGATGACCCTGTTGGCGCTATTTCAGTCCATGGTACCTGTGGTTTGTTAGGCCTTTTATTGGTGCCGTTAACAAATGATGGCTCAAGTTTTTCAGGCCAATTGATCGGCGCTGCGACAATCTTTGGTTGGGTATTCGTCACCAGCTTGGTTGTTTGGGGTGTTCTGAAAGCAATTATGGGTATTCGAGTATCAGAAGAAGAAGAATACGAAGGTGTTGACCTTAGTGAATGTGGTATGGAGGCATACCCAGAGTTTACGAATAAATAATGACTCTGTAATGCAATAAAAAAACGGGCACTTAGGTGCCCGTTTTTTTTTGCCTAGAAAATATAGGGGTAAGAACGTGATCTGGTTCTCAATAAAGAAATAATTAGCAATAAAATAATAATCTTAAGCTAGGCTATAACCTAATCGGAAGATGAATAAGAAAAAAACAAGTAAATATCCGTGAAGATAGCGTTAAGGAGGACGTATGAAGGTGATGTTAATTGATGACAGTAAAACAATAAGAAAGTCTGTCGAGTTATATTTAAAAGAATCAGGGCACGATGTGATTTTGGCCAGTGACGGCTATGAGGCGTTGTGTAAAATTTCCGAGTACTGTCCCGATTTAATTTTTGTCGATATCACAATGCCTCGATTAGATGGCTATCAAACGTGCGCATTGATTAAGCAAAATCATCGTTATAAAAATATCCCTGTGTTAATGCTGTCAAGTAAAAATGGTCTGTTCGATAGGGCCAAAGGGCGGGTTGTGGGAGCTGATGATTACTTAACGAAGCCATTTACCAAAGCTAGTTTGATAGAAAGCATTAATAAGTTTTCTATCAATGAAAGTTTAGCTACTGCTTAATTAAGGAGATTTGTATGTTACGAATTTTAGTGGTCGATGACTCGCCGACAGAAATGCATATTATTACCAGTATGCTTAAAAAGCATAAATACCCATTCATAACGGCTGAGGATGGGAATGAAGGTATAAGCTTGGCAAAAAAAGAAAAGCCTGCGTTGATTCTTATGGATGTTGTGATGCCTGGCTTAAATGGTTTTAAAGCGACAAGGGCTCTATCAAAGGACCCGGAAACGAAAGATATTCCGGTGGTGATTTTAAGTAATAAATCTATGCCAACTGATAAGTTATGGGGTGAAAAGCAAGGGGCAAAAGATTACTTGTTTAAACCGATTGATGAGTCATCGCTAATCAATACTATTAACCGTTTGTTGGTGTAGCGCTATGGTTGCATTAGAAAGGCATGTTAGCCCGTTTTATTTGCTCAGCTCGCTGGATGAACAGTACTTAAGCAAAAAGTCAGCCCTAAAAATTGTTAGTAAAGAAGCTGTAGGTATAAGCGTTGTTCAAGTTGATGTCGGGGGCATAAGCTTCGCAGTTGAAGTGGGTGTGGCGGTAGAGACTATACTATATAAGCAACCGCAAGTATTACCGCGCTCTCACGATTGGGCGCTAGGTATGATCGAAATTCGTGGTGAAGTGCTTCCGGTCATTGATTTTTCTATGCTGCATAACCAGAAGCCATCAATTGTCGACAAAAATAGTCGTTTGATGATCATTAGGTATGAGCAATTGGTATTTGCCCTATTGGTTTCTAACGTGTCAACCGTTTCTTTTGTACCTGAGGTAAATGAAGGCCATCATAACGATTTAAATGAATTTGGCTGGAGTAGGGAAAACACAAATAAATGGGTCAATATACAAGGTAAAAGCAAACATTTGTTGGATTTTGGAGAGCTTTTAAGTCAAACAAATTTCTTAACATTAACGTATTAAATAAAGGACTAGGGAGTGGTCACATGGAAAATAAAAAAGAATTAAAAATTTCCGCGCTGCATGTATATGGTGTGCTAATAGCAATATTTCTTGCCGGAACGATAATGTCTTTTATTTATGTCAATAAATTGGAGGAATATGATAAGGAATACCTGGATGCAACATATCAAATAGGGATTACTTCACAGACGATAATACCGTTAGTAATGCAGGTCTCCAACGGTGAGATAAGAATAATGACTGAATTGAGCGAGAAGGCTCGCCGTATGAAAGAGTTAGCGGAGAAGTTTTCCGAAGGTAACGAAGCAACGGGGTTGCCACCATTACCAGAACGTTTTTCAGACATAACTTCAAGCCTAGTGACTAAAGCGAGAACCGTTTATCAAAGATTTGATCAAGTAAAAATTAATGTAGATAATAACTCACTCAATTTAGTGCAAGAGATGAGTGGAACAATCTATTATTCTAGCGCGTTGCAAGGTGACCTCAATAAAATAAAAGCAATAGTTGAGCGAGGTGAAGCGCACCCATACTTGTTTTATTGGTACATTGACCATTCATTGACGACAATCTTAGGCTTAAGTACGCTATTTTTTCTAATCTTGATGGGGCGTAAGATGATTGTAGCCAGCCGGAATAGGGAAAAGCTTGCACAAAAGGCATTTATGGACAATCAAGATGCTGTTATGAACTTGTTGGATGATATTTCCAGTCTTGCCGACGGTGACTTATCTCAAGAGGTTCGAGTGTCTGAGGATATTACGGGAGCGATTGCTGACTCGATTAACTATACGGTGGAGGAGCTTCGCTCATTGGTGCAGACCATTCAAAGCTCAGCTACTCAGGTGACAGAAACGACACTTAAAACCGAGGCGTTAACGCAATCATTAGCAGCGGCTAATGATGATAATGAGCGAAGGATATCGGATATTAACCTAACAGTGTCGAGCGTTGCTATGGATGTGCAACAAATGGCTGAAGAGGCTGAAGAGGCGACCGGTTTAGCAAATAGTTCGGCAACAGTGGCTCATGATGGAGCTAAAGTGGTGAAAGACTCGATTGAATCGATGAGCCATGTTCGTGAACAGATTCAGAAAACATCTAAACGAATTAAACGGTTGGGTGAGAGCTCACAAGAAATTGGTGATATCGTCGAAATTATTAGTGATATTGCTGATCAAACTAACCTGCTGGCCCTTAATGCTGCTATGCAGGCGGCAATGGCTGGTGAGGCGGGGCGTGGCTTTGCGGTAGTGGCTGATGAGGTGCAAAGGTTAGCTGAACGATCAAGTCAGGCAACTCATCAAATTGAAGGCTTGATTACAACGATTCAATCTGATGCCAGTGAGGCGATTCAGTCGATGGAGTCAAGTACATCAGAGGTAGTATCGGGTTCAGATAGAATTGAAGCAGCTGGCATATCGTTATCCCAAATTGAAGAAACATCCGTTAAGCTCGCGGTCAAAGTGTCGGCGTTATCAGATCAAGCTGAAACGCAGTCAAATCGGACCAGCGAAATTAGTGAATCTATGGGTGTGATTCATGGGGCTACGACTAAATCGGCCTCGGAAACGCGTGAAACAACGTCATTAATTGGACAGTTGTCGGGCTTATCAGGCTTGCTAAAAGAGTCTGTGACTAGGTTTACATTGCCGGCTGAAGCGAGTACGGAATCGTCTAATTGATACAAGAGAGCGATCATGCAAAAGAATATGCAATTTCCCGCAATAAAGTGGATTAAAAGCGAGCTTCAATTATCAATTCAACAAGCTAGGGCGTTGCTCGATGGATTTCAAGCCGACTTTAAGTACGATGCGCTAGAAAACTTTGAGACGATTATTCAAACACTCTCCTATAACTTAGAAGTAGCGAATGATGAGGTTGGTTCGATTTTATGTAAGGAACTGAGCCAAGTTGCAAAGCATATAAGACTGGAACGCTCAGCTGAGCCGTCAGCTAGGTCTGTAGTTGATCTAGTGGAGGGTTTGGTGTTGTTGAATGAGCATATAGAAAATATAAGTCACGGGTATAATGTTGATAGTCGGAGAATTGGCGTCATCATTGATGTATTCCGTAAGCGACAAGGAAGGCAAAATATTCAAAAATCTTTATTGTATGTTTTGGATATTTCCTCAGTTCGGATAACCACAGACACGGATGAAGATAACCAATCCATTTGTGTGCAAGCTCGCGATGTTCGGCCAGAATTTCAACGTTGTTTAGTGGCTTGGTTCCAAGATGCGGATAGAAGCTCATCTATACAACGACTAATAAACCATACGTTAGCAATACATGACATAGCCAATATTGAGTTGGTTAAATTATATTTTTTAGCGAGCAGCCTAGTATTGACGGGCGTTAAAGATGGAGTATTGGTCGATGATAGAGACATTAAAATGCTGTTCAATAAAATGGATAAGCAGCTTGGTTTATTAGCCAGTCTGGGTGAAAAGAAAATGGCAACAGGCTTGCAACTAGGCCTAGTTCGTCAAACGTTTTATTTCGTATCAAAAATGCCGTCAGAAGATGAAAGGGTGGCCTCTTTACAGTCAGGCTTGGGTTTAAAGACGAATTTAGGAGAGAGCGAAAGTATTCATGCCATAGAGGGGTTAGTCTCTATTGCTACAGCGGTTAGAGAGGAGTTTAAAACCATTAGGCACTGGCTAGAGGATATTGTTGATCATGATAGACCCGCTGCTGAGGAAATAGACAGTTTTATACATGCCGCTGAAGGCTGGGCGGAAACGTTATCGGTTGTTGGTGAGCAAGTATTGTCGGCTGTTATTGCAGACTTTGTGCGCCGTTTAGCCTTTTGCGTTTATGGTACCTCAGGCTCTGAGGATTCTCAATTATTGGCGTTGGCTGAAGATTGGCTGAAGATTGATGAAGAACTAGCAGCGATCCAGTCTAGAGGTGAAGTAGGCAGTGATAATGCTAATGATGTAAGCGACGAGTCTGGAGCGCAAGAGGAAGACATTCCGTTAAACGTAACAACGGCTAAAGCAACGTTATCTGAACTGGTTGCGATTAAAGAAATTGTTACTGAAGACCTTGATCAAGATGAACAGATTGATGTGCGTTGGCCTGAGATAAATCAGTTACTCAATAATGTACAAGCGGCTTGTTACTTTATTGAACTTGATAAGCCTGCCCAGTTTATTACTAATTGCCGGTCTTTTATTTCTGCAGTGATGGCTAGTAGTGATTATCGGGTGGATGAGAAAGAGGTTTCTTGCTTAGCAGATGTAGTGTCTTCGGTAGAGTACATATTAGAAGATATTGTAAATAATACATCGGTTGCAAACGCTGCATTATCGTTAGCACAAAGTGCTGGAGAGTTCCTGGTTAGCCGAGTTGAGGCTATACAACATCATGCAGTTGCTGACAGCAGTGATTCAGAGCTGCAAGCACTAGATATCCCTGCTTATAATGTTGACGCAGAGCAGGAATTTACTAACGATGATGATGCTGAAATACTAGAAATATTTACTGAAGAAGCCAGCGAAATTGGTGTTGAGTTGCTTGCTGATATAACCCGCTGGAAAGCGGATGTGAATGATGAAGAAACGTTAAAAGATGTGAGGCGCGCATTTCACACATTAAAAGGTAGTGGCCGTTTAGCAAAGGTAGAGTTTATATCTGAAACGGCATGGCCGATTGAAAATATGCTTAACGAAGTTCTTGAAGGAGAGCTAGGTATCCATGAAGAAATGGTCACCTTGGTAGAGAGCTTTGCTGATTCGCTACCGAGTTGGGTAGAAAAAATTAATGCTGAGCGGCCAAGCTTAGAAGATATGAGTCAATTCATCTTGGCTGCTGAAGCATTTGGAAAAGGCGAGTTGCCGAGCGTTTCATTTGAAGCTGTCAATGCGCCGCTGGGTGACCTTGAGAGTAATGCTGAGGCAAACACTAAGGAGTTGATATCGCCTGAGCTATGTGAGATTTTCTCTAATGAAACAAAGGTTCATTTGGCCGCCATTAGTCAATACATGGAAGAACATGAGGGTCAGGATGAGGTGTCTGTTAACGAAGCCTTATTTAGAGCGTTACATACCATACATGGCAGTGCATCCATGTCCCATATCGATGAAGTTGAGGCGTTAAGTGGGGTGCTTTGCGATTATATTCGTGATTTATACGAAAATAATGTTGCCGTTGAGCGTGTTGGTTTTTATTCAATACTAGCGGGCTACCTGAGCATCACGGCTCAACAAGTACAGGTGCTACATAAACCGTTAGCGCAATCACCTGAATATAAATCGTTACAAGCGATTATTTCTGAGAAAGTGACGGCATTGGCTGTGCACTTATCACAACAGTTGAGTCATGAGGTTGAAGATAACATTGGCCCTGTTGTAGAGCAGGACGAAATGCTGGGTGAGCCGTTAGAAAATACACCTGTGACCGTTGCGGAAGAGCGACCAGTGGTTGAGTTGTTGCCATTTTCTTCTATAGATAGACCAGTAAACAACAATGATGAAGACGATGCTGAAATGCAAGCAGTTTTTGCTGAGGAAGGTATAGAGCTACTGGAAGACATCAGTGAGTTATTTAAAGAGTGGAAAGAAAACATTAATGCAAGGTCTTACCTAGGTAAGACCTTGCATATCTTGCATACCTTAAAAGGTAGTTCGTTATTGGTTGGGCTTAATGAATTTGGTGAGGTTGTACACGAGGTTGAATCCTTATTAGAGGGTTACCAAGAGCGTAATGTATTGTTGAAAGCACCATTAATATCAACATTGTTGAAAATTTCTGATCGGTTGTTGGTCGGGCTTCAGCAAGCTGACAAAAGTGGACAGGTAGAGCATTATTCGTCACTCATTAATTTATTAAAGGATATCGAAGTCAGTGAGAATACTGTTGTCAATGAGCAAGAAGTGGCCCAACGGCAGGCAATAGAACAAGCGATAAATAAAAAAGCAGTTGCTCACTCGTTATTTGAAAAAGCAATGAAGCCGGCAGTAAGCACCAAAGATCAGGCGGTTAAAGTACCAAATGCTTTATTGGACAGGTTAATCGCCGATGTGGGTGAGGTCAATGTATCGCAAGCTCAACTTAGTGAAAAGAACAAAGAGCGTGAATATCAAATTAAAGAGTTAACTTTGACTATTGAAAGGTTAGGTCAACAATTAAGAGCGCTCGATATCGAGACAGAAGCGCAGGTGCTGTTTAAGGTGGATAAGGAAGCCGAAGAGACTGATTTTGATCCGTTAGAGCTTGATAGATATACACACATACAACAGTTGTCTCGCTCATTATTAGAAAGTATTACCGATTTAGAGGATATTCGAGATAGCTTGCTAGCCTCTGATGATGATATAGCCTTGCTCATGCAAAAAGAGAGCGCGTTGGCCGACACCTTAATGGGCGACTTGCTTAAAACTCGAATGATTGACTTCTCGCGTTATGGTCCGCGTTTCGAGCGTTTAGTTAGGCAGTTATCGGCTGATTTGGGTAAGCCTACGAAGTTGCTTGTGCACGGTGGCGAAACAGAAATAGACCGTTATATATTGAATCAGCTGCAAACACCGATTGAGCATGTGATTAGAAATGCGATGGCGCATGGCGTAGAGCCTGCCGAGGTACGAGCGGCAAATGGTAAAGCCAAAGAGGCGAGCATAGCGCTCAACTTGACGCGTGAAGGGTCAGAAATTCACCTTATTATTTCAGATGATGGCTCAGGCATAGACCTTACTAAGGTTAAAGAAAAGGCATTAAAACTAGGCTATCTTAACGAAGGTGATAATTTAACCGATCAAGAGGTAATGCGGTTGATTCTCAAACCTGGGTTTTCAACCTTAGGCGAGGCATCAACACTGGCGGGACGTGGTATCGGTATGGATATCGTTAATGACACTGTACGTAGTATTGGTGGCGAGTTAATTATTGACAGTGAAGAAGGTAAAGGGGCTTCATTCCACCTAGTCTTTCCGTATACGATGGCTATTAATATGGCGTTAATGGTGAAGGCAAGTGAGGTACAGTACGGTATTCCAAATAATTTCATTCAATCCGTTGCGCGCATCCCTACCGAGTTATTGCGGCGTGGGCTAACAGAAAAACAGCCCACGTTAGAGCACTTAGGGAAAGACTATCAATTACATGATTTATCGCAACTTTTGGGATACGGCGAGGGCCAAGTGCTTTCAAGTGATGCGCGCTTTATGCATGTTTTGTTGATGGGTTCTAGACAGGAAAGGTATGCGGTAGTTGTCGACCAGTTAGTGGGTAATAAAGAGGTGATGGTTAAACCGCTTGGTTTGCACTTAGATATGATCTCTTGGTTGTCTGGCTCAACGGTGTCCGACGAAGGTGATATTGTTTTAATGTTAGATTTGCCAGCACTTGCCTCGATTGGTAAGCCACAAGATATGGATGAAAAGCTGACTACTGTAGCCTCAGAGATAGCCGCACCATTAATCATGGTTGTAGATGATTCAATAACGTTTAGGAAAGTGGCAACTAAACTATTAACAAAACAAGGGTATGAAGTGGTAGATGCCCGTGATGGAATCGATGCGGTTGAAAAGCTCACTGGCATTCAACCAGACCTTTTCTTGTTGGATGTAGAAATGCCACGTATGGATGGTTTTGAACTAGCTCGACATATTCGGCATACTAATGGAATCAGTGATTGTCCAATTGTGATGGTGACATCAAGGACGGGTGAAAAACATAAGAACCATGCCAAAGACATTGGTGTGAGTGATTATTTCGGTAAACCATTTGATAGTAGATTATTGGTTGCCAGCATCAAAGGTTTATTGGAGAGTCAGTATGCCAGCTAATGAAACAATGATTAGATCGATACTGTTGCCGATAACATCAGGCGCATTGCTCTTGCCTCACTCGGCCTTAGTTGAAATTATTTCTGAGCGAGATATCCGCCCTGTCGATAACACGCCAGACTGGGTGTTAGGTGAGATTGAGTGGGCTAATGAGGTGCTCCCAGTGCTGTCGCTGGACACGGCAATAAAGTCACAAGTCTCCAGCGTGCCAAAAAGGTCAAGGCTTATTGTGTTGGCATTTTTATCTGAGCACAGCCAATATAAGTACCTTGCCATTCGGGCAGCAGGGGTGCCCCGCTTGGCTTTGTTAAAACCTGACAGTTTGAAGTCAAAGCCAATGCTAGGGGTAAGCCCAACGTTTATTGATTTTTATGGAACGCTTAATGAGCAAACAGTCATTGTGCCCAATATGCTTGAATTAGAAGCGAATATTAGCCAACAAGTAGAGTCTGTTTTAGCGTAGTACTAAGCGGTTAGCATGCTATAAGCTTCACGGTACTTAAGGGCAGTTTTTTCTGCAACTTCATCGCTTAACCTAGGCCCGGGGGCAGTTTTGTCCCAGTCTAGAGTTTCTAAATAATCACGAACAATTTGTTTGTCGAAACTTGCTGGGCTTGTGCCAACTTTGTACTCTTTAGCATCCCAAAAGCGCGATGAGTCAGGTGTGAGTACTTCGTCAATAAGGTGTAAAACACCCTCGTCATCAAGGCCGAATTCAAATTTAGTGTCAGCGATAATAATGTTACGTTCTAGAGCATATTTAGCAGCGGTTGTGTACAACGTTAAGCTAATATCACGCACTTGCTTGGCTAAGTCTTCACCTAATAACTCAACAGTTTCTTGGTAAGAGATGTTTTCATCGTGATCGCCTACCGCAGCCTTAGTTGATGGTGTGAAGATAGGTTCAGGAAGTTGAGAGGCTTGCTGTAAATTTTCAGCTAACTGAATGCCACAAACCTGCCCTGTTTTTTGATAATCTTTCCAGCCTGAGCCGATTAGGTAGCCGCGCACGATAGCTTCGATGGGTAAAGGCTTTAGTTTTTTAACAATAATGCCACGTTTTTCAAGGCGCTCACAATCCTGCTTATTATCAAGAACTTGATCGAGTGTTAAATCAGAGAGTTGGTTTGGGATAAGCTTCGATAGCTTTTTAAACCAAAAATCTGAGACTTCGTTTAGCACAATGCCCTTGCCTGGAATTGGATCAGGTAGAATAACATCAAAAGCTGATAAGCGATCTGTAGTGACAATCAGCATGTGCTTGTCGTCAATATCGTAAATATCACGAACTTTTCCTTTATGGATAAGGGGTAGGCTGTTTAAGTTGGCGTCTAGTAGCGAGGCTGGAATAGTCATTTGTAGGTTTTTAGTGATAAAAAAGCCGCTAATGATCTAATTTTATTAATAATTTTGCAAGTAAAAGGTGTTAACTGATGAGATGGACAGGGAAATTACTGGGTGGAGTGTTTGGTTTTATGGCGTTTGGTACCTTAGGCGCTCTACTGGGTGTTTATATTGGCCATAAGTTCGACACAGGAATGGCACAAAACCCATTCGACCCAGAACGCCAGCAACGGATTAAAAAAACATTTTTTAAATCGACGTTTGCCATTATGGGGCACATTGCAAAGGCAGATGGGCAAGTGTCGCAAGAAGAAATCCAAATGGCAAAAAGAGTGATGGCTCAAATGGAATTGTCTGCAAGCATGCAAAGAGAGGCCATTGCGGAGTTTAATCGTGGTAAAGAAGAAAGCTTTAACTTAGATCAAGAACTGGAGACGTTTAAGCAAGCGTGTCAGCATCAGAAAAATTTAATTAGAATGTTTATAGAGGTTCAGCTGCAAGCAGCATTTGCAGATGGTGTGCTGGATAACACAGAAGATGAGATTCTGCAGCATATTTGCGGCCGCTTAGGTATTCCTCACTTTGCGTATGAACAGCTAAAGCGGATGCTAGGCGCTAGCCAGCGTCGTGGAACGCATCAACACAGTAGGTCAACACCTGAAGAGGCATACTCTATTTTAGGCGTGAGTGAGTCCGCCAGTGATGCTGAGGTTAAAAAGGCGTATCGGCGCCTGATAAGTCAACACCACCCTGACAAATTGGTTTCAAAAGGCCTGCCAGATGAAATGATGAAAATAGCGAAAGAGAAGACGCAGCAAATAACTGAGGCTTACGATACTATTAGGGACATGCGTAAGCAGGATTGATTTTTTTAATTATTAGGCACTGTTAAAGTGCTAAGATACTAATTTGTAAGGCTTTGCTAGGGAATGGCTCAGAGTTAAAATTTTTTATGGATGAAAATTACTTCAAGACAATATCAACACCAGCGAGAACAAGTCACTACTTTAGTGATGATATTCGGCACTATCAACAATTATTTGATTTAAACCCCACCCCCATGCTCGTGTGTGGGGAAAGTGGTTTGATTGAGTTGAATATGGCCACGATACGTATGTTTAATGTGTCTTCTCGAGAAGGCCTTTTTGGACTTTATTTATTTTCACTTGCGCCGGAGCTTCAACCGAATGGGGTTGCTTCAAAAGAGCTTTTTAGTAATTTAGTGCTAGAGGTCAATACGCATGGAAGTGCAAATATTAAATGCGTATGTAAGAAATTAGACAGTGACGATGAGTTTCCTGTTGAAATGGTGATGAGCTTGTTAGACTTTCCCGACCAAGTATTGTACCAAGTGACACTGGTTGACTTAACGCATCAACAACGCTGGCAAAATGCGCTTCAAATTGAAAAAAAACAAGTTGAATTAACATTAAAGTCAGTTGATAGCGCAGTTATTACGGTGTCCCAAGATGGTTTTGTGAGTTATATAAATGAATCTGGGTGCAAGTTGACGGGGTGGAACTATGCAGACGCGATAGGGGTCTCAGTCGAACGTGTGGTTCGGTTAGTAAGAAAGGTGTCGAATACCCCAGTGGATTATTCTTTTGATGAAGAAGCAGGTTCGTCTAGTACTGTTGAGCGACTACCACATGATGCAATGCTTGTAACGAAGGCTGGGCGGCGGCTGCCTGTTCAAGGGAAAGTGTCTACTCAAGGTGCTTTAAATGAAGCTAGTATTGGGTGCGTTATTACTTTGATGGATATAACGGACCGCTCGCCCAACGACGAAGAAATGATGTGGCATGCAACGCACGATATGTTGACACGGCTGCCAAACAGAATGCTATTAACAGACCGTTTTGAACAGGCGCTTCACTTGGCTGGACGGCACGGCACTAATTTAGCTGCGTGTATGATGGACTTAGATCAATTTAAACCGGTCAATGATAAGTATGGTCACGCAGTAGGCGATAAATTGTTAATAGAAGTAGCGAGTCGTCTGAAAAAGCAACTTCGACAAGAAGATACCGTTGCTCGATTAGGCGGTGATGAGTTTGTTATGCTGATTGGCGAGGTGGGCCATAAATCGGAATTAGCACAAGCATTGCATCGTTTAAAACGTGCCGTGTCTGCGCCATATAGTATTGATGGTAAAAACATAGAGATCTCATGTAGTATTGGGGTGGCAAACTATTCAGGCGATGGGGTCGATGCCGATACGCTTTTACGACAAGCCGATCAAGCCATGTATATTGCTAAACAATCGGGTCGTAATAGGGTTCATTGGTTTGATGCGGATCAAGATCAAAAAATAAACGACTCTCAACAGTTGATTAAGCGACTAGAGCAAGCGCTAGCAAATGGTGAGTTTGAACTATATTATCAGCCAAAAGTGAATATGCGAACGGCTGAGGTGGTTGGTATGGAGGCCTTATTGCGATGGCAACACCCCGACAAAGGGCTGATGCTGCCGATAGAGTTTCTGCCGATCATAGACCAACATGAATTAATCATAACGTTGGGCGACTGGGTAATAGCATCGGCATTAGAGCAGCTTTCAGTTTGGCAAAACCAAGGTAGACAATGGTCTGTAAGCGTCAATATTGCAGCAAAACATTTTCATTTGCCGAGTTTTTATAGGCGCTTGGAAGATACATTACAGCGATACTCCAATGTTCCGTCGAACAAACTCGAAATAGAAATATTAGAGTCGGCAGCGCTGGGGGATATTCAATATGTGCAGGCAGTCATCGGTAAATGTAAAGACTTGGGCGTGCGTTTTGCGCTAGATGATTTCGGTACTGGATACTCGTCGCTCAGTTATTTGAAGCGATTGCCTGCAGACACGTTAAAAGTAGATCAATCATTTGTTCGTGATATTTTAGATGACAAAGAAGACCTTGCGCTTGTGCAAGCGATTATTGGTCTTGCTGGGACATTTGAGCGAGATGTAGTGGCTGAAGGCGTTGAAACGCCTGAGCAGGGAGTGTTATTGATGCGCTTGGGTTGTGATGTTGCCCAAGGGCATGGCATTGCGAAGCCAATGCCAGCAGAAGATGTGGAGGCTTGGTCAGAAGGGTTTTTGCCTGATGCTAAGTGGGCCGTTTGGTCAGAGGCTGAGTGGGATCTCAAGATGTTTCCATTGCTGGTCGCGCAGTACGATATTCGTGAATGGGTTGATAATGTGATCCATCCAATTGAAAATGAGACTTTGCCTACTGAAGAAGCCGTATTGAGTGATGAGAGTAAGTGTCGTTTTGGTATATGGTATCACTCGGATGGGTTAAGGCGGTATGGTCATTTATCCAGTTTTGGGGCAATTGATCTGGTTCATCGGCGTTTACACGCGGTAGGTGATCAAGTTGTTCAGTTGTATAAAGGTCATCATAAGCAAGAAGCGAAAGAGAAGTGTGCAGAGCTATATGAAATTGAAGGTAGGCTGTTGTCGATGTTAGATGAGCTACAGTTAAAAGTGTTTTCAAGTTAACGTGAGTTTTGCGCGATAAAAAACTGTTTTTCTACTAACCTACTCGCTAGAATCTAATGTATTTTAATTAAATGAATAGGAGGGATCATGCCATCGTTTGATGTGGTTTCAGAAGTAGATAAGCATGAATTGACGAACGCGGTCGATCAAGCAAATAAAGAAGTGACTACACGGTTTGATTTTAAAGGCACAGATGCCCAGTTCGAGCTAGCAGAAAATGATGTGACTTTAATAGGCGAATCTAAATTTCAACTGGGGCAAATGCTGGATATTTTTCGTATTAAGTTGTCTCGTCGAGGGGTAGATGTTGATTGTATGGATGTACAAGCGGCCGAAGAAACCGGTTTAAAAGTTAAGCAGAAAGTAATTATCAAAGAAGGCTTAGATAGCGAGTCGGCGAAAAAAATTACCAAATTGATTAAGGAAAAGAAGTTGAAGGTTCAGGCGCAAATTCAAAATGAACAAGTGCGCGTGACAGGCAAAAAACGTGATGAACTTCAGGCTGTTATGGCGATGCTGAAGGCAGAGCAAACAGGCCTTCCATTACAATATAAAAACTTTCGTGATTGAAATTAACGGCAAGTTTGATTTAAGCTCCCCTGAATGCTGGCTATAGATACGCAAGATTAAAGTATCCATAGCCTATAGTTCGTCGACTTTAGTGTCATTAAATCTGAGGCACTCAATGGCATCGGTTTTTTTACCTAGTCACCATGATCTTGAACGCGGCTGAATGTTGCCGCTATTAGCAGCTAGGAAAGGGTTTTATCAGTAATGCTAGCTTTTTTTTATGTTAAGTTTTTGTTTTTCCAAGCTAATAAATTTTAGGCATAGCCATTGCATTCCAGTTTATTATGAATCTTAATTTAGGTTAATAATGATGCGATTTTTTACTCTATTCAATGCCGCACTACTACTGTTACTCGGCTCAGTTGTGGTGCTTATTTCACCTAGTCACTTGTTTGCCCTAATCAATTTACCAGGCTTGTTAGTGGTGCTTGGTGGCACCTTATGTGCCGTATTATTAAGTAAGCCTCAGCATAAGGTATTGAGCCTTATTCGTGAATTGCCTGAAATTGTAAAAACACAGCCAGTAGATTTTCGTGGCTTGGCCGAGTTCAAACAGCTACTCCGTTGTGCGCATCTGTATCGTTCTTCGCAAGTTCGAGTGCTGGAGAAAGAGATAATGCTAGCAACACAGCCGGTTCTAATAAAGGGTGTTCAGCTGATACTTGATAGGTGTTCATTAGGTGATATTGATAATATATTGCGAAAAGAGTGCGCGCGCTTATTATTGCCGGTGCAAGAGAAGTCACAATTGCTGCGCTTGATGGCGAGCTATGCACCAGCGTTTGGCATGTTAGGTACTTTATTAGGCATGATTCATATGTTGTATGGCTTAGGTGAAGTGGGCTTAGAAGAAGTGGGTGCAACAATGGGTTTTGCCTTGCTAACAACGCTGTACGGTTTAGTGGTAGCGAATTTAGTGTGTAAACCCTTGGCTCTTAAACTTGAAAAAAGAACTGCTGAGCATGCTGCACACTTAAATACCCTGTTAGAAGGCTTAGCAATGATGCATGAAAAAACGCACCCCTTAGTGATTAGAGATATGTTGGAAGCACATGGTATTCCAGTAGAGTACGCGGCAGAGTCAAAACCAACAGCAAAAAACAAGTGGTTCAAACGATTACCACTGACCGCTAGCCATGTTGATTGAGCGCAGGCAAACAAACGATATAGCTAAAGACTTGGTGCAAGAAGGGGAGCACGACACCTGGGCTTTAAGTTACATTGATCTTCTGTTGTTAATGGTGACGCTGTTTATTTTGTTGCTGAGTTATCAGCAAGATGCAATTCAGCAAACGACTGCTGAGTTAGAGGCAGCTGAAATGGTTAAGGCTCAAGTAACACCAAATAATCAGGCTTTTTTAGATCAGGTCTATCTGAGCCATTTAAAAGATCGGGTGACGGCCGTCGAAGAAAAAAATATGATCAAATTGGCAATGAGCGATAGTATCTTGTTTTTTCCAGCAGACGCAACCTTAAGTCACTCAGGTGAGCAGGTGCTAGATGAGTTAGCCCTAATGTTGAAACAACGGCCATGGCATATCTTGGTGGAAGGTCATACTGATAACCAACCTATTTCAACACCACGGTATGCCTCTAATTGGGAGCTCTCATCGTCTAGGGCAACGAGTGTCACGCGATATTTAATTGGCCGAGGGATTTCTCCTCAACGGTTAAGTGCTATTGGCTATGCCGATACTCGCCCAATAACGAGTAATGAGGATAGCATTGGGCGAGGTAAAAATAGGCGGGTGGCGTTAATCTTGCGCGCTCCTGATTAACGCTAGAGCCTCAACGAGGCGAATGCTAAATTAGGCTAAAACCAAGGCCAATGAGACCGCCAAATACGCCGCCCCAAACCACTAACCAACCTAAGTGCTCTTTTATCATTTGTTGAATAATGGTTTTGACCATATCAGGTGTTAATTCATCGAGCCTTTTTTCGACAATGGCTTCAATATCATTGATTAAATCACCACTTATTTGTTGAGCATTAATACCTTCATGTATGGCCTCAACAAAGGTTTCACTTTTGGTTAAGTCGGTGAGCGTTAAACGGATCTTTTTACAAACGGGTTCTTTCAACGGTTCAAGCGCGGCGACGCCACCCACCATGCCCAGCATGCTGCCAAAAGATGATTCGGCTATAGCCTCGACGAGGCCCTGAAAAATTTGCTCATAATCAAGTCGATCAAGTAGTGGTTCTACATTAAATAACTGCTCAGCTGAATCTTCTTCACGCTGTAAAAATCGCTCGATATTTTCTTGGGTAAAAAACTGCTGCATTATTAACTGTTGAATGCCACGCTTGAACTCTTCAAAATGCGCGGGAATAACGCCGGAGCCGTATAAAAAGGGTACTTTTTCGAAGAGCATGTGAATGGCAATCCAATTAGTAACCGCGCCGGATAACGCAAAAACACCAACCGCTTTAATATTCTCGGCATAAAGCGGAGTAAAAAAGCTGGCGATAATTATGCCAATAGCAACAAGGTTGGTGATTAAGCTTTTATTTAAAGTGGATGAGTGTTTTTTAGCATTCATAGTGTATAGGTAAAGTCAGATCAATTAATTAGGTAACGGCCACCGGTTGCGATGACCACAACGGCTAGCCCAATAATTAGGTTGACACCGATAAGGGTGCGAATTTGGGCTAACTTTTTGCTCGCCTCCTCCCAATTGTTGTCCGCCACTGCTCTAGCCAGTTTACGGGTAGGTGCAAAGAAAACATGCATGAAAATTAGTGCCATGATAATGCCGAGGCTCATCATAATATGGACATGCATACCGACGTGTTTCATACCGCCGAACTTATTGAAAATAAGCCAAAAACCAGTGCTAAACAGTAGAATAACAGCGACCCAAACCCAAGGGAAGAATTTAGAGAAGGTAGTTGACCATAAGGTGAGTCGTTGAGGGGGTTCAAACTGAATGGCGGCAACAGGGCGTAAGATGAGGTAGGCGAAAAACATGCCGCCGACCCAAATAACAGAAGATAAAGCATGAAGTGCAATAGCGAGAGGGATCATAATTACTCCTTTTTAGTGTGGTTGAATGGGCGGCTTAAATACGTGCATAAGCCAATTGTGTATAGAAAGAACGAGTGTGTCGTCTAAGCCCGTAAATACATGGTCGGCACCGGACACTTCTAGCTGCCGATTTAGCGGATTGTTATGAATGAAAGCAGACCTTCGTGCAGGCGCGGTTCTTTTTACGTTATCTAAATCTTGCTTGCCATAAATATCGAGGATGGGAATAGATATCTCTTTTAGCAGTTCAGTTGATTGGGTCTCAGGAAGCACTGACGTTAGCGTTGGCAAGCCAATGACCACGAGGGCGTCGCAAACCAGTTTTTTTTGGCGAGCGAAATAGTCAACGGCCATCGTTGCACCTAGGCTGTGCGCGATCACTACGCAGGGGCTGTTTTTAAAGTTTTCACGCAGGTAGCCTAAAGCAGAGTCGACTCTCGGGCTGATTTCTTTAATGAGGGCTACGTTATCGTTAAGCGAACTATTATGCTCAGCCATTGGGAGCTGAATAGCAGTGGTGACCCAGCCGAGTTGAGCTAACTGATGACGAAGTGGGCGCATAATTTGTGGCGCGTTAGGATTGGACTCCATGCCGTGTAAAATAAGAACGCTACCACGCAGGGTGTTCGTTTTCTGATTGTTCAATAGGCCAATAAACTCGATGTTAGCGGCTTTCAAATTGATTATTTCACCAATGATGTTGCTGTCTTTAATATTGTCAGCGATGCGCTTTTCGCGTGCTAAGTCAGACGATAGCGCAGCGCTACTGATCAATAAGCAGCAACTGAGTATAAAAAAAGATAATAACGTTTTACATGTCACGGTGAAATAGTGAGACAGTTAACAGAATGGCTCATGGTGCATTAGTCAACATTAAAAATCCAGTGCTAAGCTTGTTTAGTGTTGCCAGCTGGGTTTAATAAAGCAGGTCTTTTTAGGTAAAATTAGCAAATGACCGGACAGCGACTTATTTTTAAATTAGCGATTTCAGCGCAGGCCTATTTATCTGTTTATAAAGGCCATGCAAAAAACATTTCCACTCGAGCGGTGGATGGCAGGCGAATTGAGTTTTCTGCGGATAAAGTGCGCAAGTTTCTAACCCATGATGGAATTTATGGTGTGTTCGAAATGGAAATTACGCAGGAACAAAAGTTTTTATCTATTAAAAGGTTGAAGTAAGCCATTATAAAAGGCCGTAAGGGGTAATAGAGGTGAAATATATCTTAATTTCGGGTACTCTTCTTTTTTTATCAACATAGTGTCACATAAATGAAAACAGCATTAATTGCTCCCTCAATTTTATCGGCAGACTTTGCCCGTTTAGGCGAAGAGGTGGATAACGTTCTTGTAGCAGGTGCGGATATCGTGCATTTTGATGTGATGGATAATCACTATGTACCTAACTTAACGATTGGCCCTTTAGTTTGCGAGGCATTACGTAATCACGGTGTGACAGCGCCCATTGATGTTCACTTAATGGTGAAACCGGTGGATAGAATTATTCCTGATTTTGCTAAAGCAGGGGCCAGTTATATTACCTTTCATCCAGAAGCATCCGAGCATATTGATCGGAGTTTGGGGCTGATAAAAGAGCTCGGCTGTAAGGCAGGCTTGGTGTTTAACCCAGCAACACCACTGAGCTATTTAGATCATGTGATGGATAAGCTGGATGTGATTTTATTAATGTCGGTAAACCCAGGTTTTGGCGGACAAAGTTTTATTCCTTCTACACTGGATAAATTGCGTGCCGTTCGTCAGCGTATTGATGCAAGCGGTTTTGATATTCGCTTAGAAGTAGATGGTGGCGTAAAAATCGACAATATTGGTGATATCGCCGCTGCTGGAGCAGATATGTTTGTAGCTGGCTCGGCTATTTTCAATACCGAAGATTATGCCGAAACAATTGCTGATATGCGCCGACAAATAACTAAGGCAGTCGGTTGAAACAATTACGCGAGAACTGCCCAGTAAAGCTTATCGCGTTTGATCTAGATGGCACATTGCTTGATAGCGTGCCTGATTTGACAAAAGCTATTCAGTTAACCTTGGCTGAATTAAACTTGCCAAATCAGCAACAAGACAGTGTGCGTGACTGGGTTGGGAACGGTGCGCGCGTCTTGGTAAAACGGGCTTTATCGGGCAATATTAAAGCGGAAGTGCCGAGTAATTTGTTTGATAGGGCGTATCCGATATTTTTACAGCACTATGCTCAGCACCTGAATGAAAACAGCGTGTTATACAAAGGTGTAGAAGAAACCCTACAGGCATTAAAAGATTCGGGTATCTTATTGGCGTGTATTACCAATAAGCCAGAGCAATTTACCGAGTCTTTGCTGAAAGAGCTAGGTCTTTTAGCGTTGTTTAGCAAGGTAGTTTGTGGCGACACCTATAAGCACCGAAAGCCTCACCCCATGCCGTTGTTAGAAACCGCTAAGTTCCTTAATGTTTCGCCAGATCAGGCCATCATGGTGGGTGACTCGGTAAATGATATTGCCGCCGCTCAAGCAGCTGGTTTTTATTCGATTTGTGTTGATTACGGTTATCACGGTGGAGATGATGTACACCAACTAGGGGCAGATGTCGTTATTAGCGATTTTTCAGACATACGTCAGCTTCTTCAACAGGCGGTATAAGGTAGAGTATTTAAATATGATTAGGGTAAAACTGATGAAAAAACGATGGCGGTTCGGCTGGTAATTTTAAAAGCAAGAACACAACCATTGATGAAGTAATAACGAGACAGTGATATGACACCCGAACAATTTAAACACTATGCTGATCAGGGCTATAACAAAATTCCCTTGATGAAAACAATTCTGGCTGACTTAGAAACCCCGCTAAGCGCCTATATGAAGCTGGCAAACGCGCCCTTTAGTTACCTCTTTGAATCGGTCCAAGGCGGTGAGAACTGGGGCAGATACTCAATAATCGGCCTGCCGTGCAAGGATGTAATTAAAATTAGCGGTAACACGATTAGCTTACAGTCAAATGGCCGTGTTACCGATACGATACACAGCGATGCTCCGTTAGATTGGGTTCGCCAACATGCGTTGAAGTTTACCATGCCCGATGTTGAAGGCTTGCCACGTTTTAGTGGTGGCTTGGTGGGTTACTTCGGTTACGAAACCATTCATTATATTGAGCCAAAAGTACTGGAAGAAAGTCAGCAGAGTCAGAAAGAAGACCCTATCGGCTCCGCCGATATTTTATTAATGGTGTCTGAAGAGGTATTGGTTTTTGACAATGTTAATAATCAATTGATGATTGTGACGCACGTGGACCCCAGCTTGGAGAATGCCTATAAAAAAGGTTTGGCTCGTTTGGATGAGCTGGTCGATACCTTGAGTAGCTCAGAGATCCATTCAACATTTGGGCAAAGTCAGGCAGCAGAGGTGGCTGAGGACGATTTTATTTCGGGCTTTACTCAACAAGGTTTTCAAGAGGCAGTTGAACGAGTCAAAGAATATATTGTTGAAGGTGATGTAATGCAAGTCGTGTTATCACAAAGGATGACTATTCCCTACGAAGACTCGCCTATCGACCTGTATCGAGCCTTGCGTTGCCTAAACCCGTCGCCCTATATGTATCATTTGAACTTAGATGATACGTATGTTGTGGGCTCATCACCTGAAATTTTAACCCGCTTAGAAGATGATCAAGTGACCGTGCGGCCGATTGCAGGCACTCGCCCAAGGGGCGCAACGCGTGAAGAAGATGAGGCATTAGAAAAAGACTTGCTCGCTGACCCTAAAGAGTGCGCAGAACATTTAATGTTGATAGATTTAGGCCGTAATGATGCCGGTCGAGTGTCAAAAACAAATACCGTAGAGCTCACCGATAAAATGGTGATTGAGCGTTATTCGCATGTGATGCATATTGTGTCAAATGTGACCGGTCAATTGCAGCCCGGTCTTGATGCGATAGATGTGCTAGAGGCGACTTTTCCAGCGGGCACGGTGAGTGGCGCACCTAAAATTCGTGCGATGCAAATTATTGATGAATTAGAACCCGTTAAACGAGGTATTTATTCAGGTGCGGTGGGGTATGTGTCGTGGTCGGGCAACTTAGATACCGCAATTGCTATTCGAACTGCTGTTATAAAGGATGGAAAACTGAATATTCAAGCCGGTGCCGGTATTGTGCATGACTCCGTGCCAGAAAATGAATGGGCAGAAACAATGAATAAAGGGCGTGCGATCTTTAAAGCGGTGGCGATGGCGCAACGCGGTTTAACAAAAGGTGAATACTAATGGCTGGGTGTAAATTAGTCATGATCGACAATTACGATTCGTTTACTTATAACCTCGTGCAATATTTTGCCGAGTTAGGGGCGGATGTGCATGTGGTGCGTAATGACCAAGTGAGTATTGATGACGTGGTAGCGATGCAAGCCGATAAGTTAGTGATTTCGCCGGGGCCGTGTACGCCAACGCAAGCGGGAATTTCTGTTGACTTGATCAAGCAAATGGCTGGGGTTGTGCCTATTTTAGGGGTTTGTTTGGGGCACCAAAGCATTGGTGAGGTGTTTGGCGGTAAAGTGGTTCATGCGAAGCAAATCATGCACGGTAAAACGTCGGATATGTACCACAATAATAGCGGCGTTTTTACCGGTTTAAGTAATCCATTTAAAGCGACGCGCTACCATTCCCTCGTCGTTGAAAAAGACTCGTTGCCAGATTGTTTAGAAATAACGGCATGGACAGAAACCGAACAAGGTGAGGTGGATGAGATTATGGGTATTAAACACCGCGAGCTAGCCATTGAAGGTGTGCAATTTCACCCAGAATCTATTTTGACTGAGCACGGTCACGATTTATTAAGAAACTTCTTAGAGAGAACTTAGCCAATGGATATAAAGCAGGCGCTTGAAGTCACTATTAATCACCAAGATTTATCCACCGAGCAGATGATAGCGGTGATGCGTCAAATTATGTTGGGTGAAGCAACACCTGCACAGATTGGCGGTTTTCTAGTGGCTTTACGAATGAAAGGTGAATCGCTGGATGAAATAGAAGGCGCGGCAATTGTTATGCGCGAATTGGCAACCGAGGTTAGTGTAGCGGGTGACTTCTTGGTAGATACCTGCGGGACCGGTGGAGATGGCTCAGATTTATTTAATGTCTCAACAGCCAGTGCCTTTATTGTAGCGGCTGCCGGTGGGCAAGTGGCTAAACATGGTAATCGCTCGGTCTCTAGCTCAACTGGCAGCGCCGATGTGTTAGAAGCTGCCGGTATTAATTTAAACTTGAGCGCCGACCAAGTGGCGCAATGCGTCAACACGGTTGGTATAGGGTTTATGTTTGCGCCAGCGCACCATAGCGCTATGAAACATGCCATTGGGCCACGGCAGGAATTGGCTCAGCGCACAATCTTCAATATGCTAGGGCCAATGACCAACCCAGCAGGTGTGAAATCTCAAGTGATAGGTGTGTTTAACGAAGCTCTGTGCCGGCCCATCGCAAATGTCTTGCAACGCTTAGGCAGTGAGCATGTGTTAGTTGTGCACGCCCAAGACGGGCTGGATGAGATTAGCTTAGCGACACCAACCCACGTCGCAGAGTTAAAAGACGGTGTGGTGAGCGAATATAAAATAAGCCCTGAAGACTTAGGCGTTGCGAGTCAAAGTTTAATCGGTTTGACAGTTAATAGCGCCGCTGAGTCGCTCGACTTAATCAGTGATGCGCTGGGGCCGCAAAAAACACCAGAAGGTAAAAAAGCAGCAGATATGTTGGCTTTAAATGCAGGAGCTGCATTATATGTTTGTGGTCAAGCAGAGAGTATTAAATCGGGGGTAAAACGAGCCTTTGAGGTGATTCAATCCGGACAGGCGCTACAAAAAATAACCGAATTAAAAGAACAAACACAGAGCTATTAAAATGAGTGATACTCCAGACGTTTTAAAAAATATTTTAGCGAGAAAGCATGAAGAAATTGCTCAGCGGCTTAAGCAAACTTCTATTGATGATCTTAAACAAAAGATAGCGGTTGCGTCACCTGTTCGTGGGTTTGTTCAGTCGATTAAAAACAAGCTGGAGCAAGGTGAAACGGCGGTTATTGCAGAAGTAAAAAAGGCATCGCCGAGTAAAGGTTTATTGCGTGAGAATTTTGTGCCAGCAGATATAGCGGTAAGTTATCAGGCCGGTGGTGCGGCTTGTTTATCGGTGCTGACCGATCAGGACTTTTTTCAAGGCTCAGAGGCTTATTTAATGCAGGCGCGTGCCGCGTGTAGCCTGCCGGTTATTCGTAAAGACTTTATCGTTGACCCTTATCAAGTGTATGAAGCGCGCGCGATGGGTGCGGATTGTATTTTGCTGATCGTGGCTGCGCTGGAAGATACGGCGCTGAATGCCTTATATCAACTGGCGATGGAATTAGGCTTAGATGTGTTAGTTGAAGTTCATGATGCCGATGAATTAGAGCGTGCTCTGCGTTTACAGTTAGCCTTGGTGGGGATTAATAATAGAGACTTAAGAACCTTTGAAACCTCATTGCAAACAACGGTTAATTTGCTAGACCGTATACCTGATGGCGTGATTGTGGTGAGTGAAAGTGGTATCCATCAGTCTGCTGATATCAAGATGTTAAAGGAGCACGGTGTCCACACGTTTTTAATTGGTGAGGCCTTTATGCGTTGCGATAGCCCAGGTGAGGCGTTAAAGGAGTTGATTGCTTAGCGCTTGCTCTTTTATTAGGATTGTTTTGCCGCTCACTTCTATAAGGTCCTGTTCTCCCATCGCTTTTAGTACGCGCCCAGCCATTTCACGTGAGCAGCCTACCATTCGGCCAATGTCTTGGCGGGTTACCCTAATTTGTATGCCATCAGGGTGAGTCATCGCCTCAGGTGTTGCGGTTAAGTCGATCAATGTACTTGCGATTCGGCCACTGACATCTAAGAATGCCAAGTGTCCGGCTTTGCGGCTAGTGTGTAATAAACGCTTGGCCAATTGCCTGCCTAAAGCAGTCAGTATTTCTCTGCTTTCTGTTTTAAGCTCATTATCTAATAAAGAACTTAAACGGCTATAGCCAATGCCAGCCAGTTGGCAAGTTGAGCAGGTTTGAACGTAAACGTCTCGCTTATCCCGTCTACCATTGGGTTCAAAGAAACCGGCTTCACCAATAAAATCGCCGCGGCTAAGGTTGGCAACAATAAATTCATGGCCATCCACCTCATCAACGCGTACATAGGCAGACCCTTCGATAAAATAATATAGAGTATTAACATCATCACCGGGTTGGATGATGTCCGTTTTGTTCGGGTACTCGTGGCGGTGACAAAAGCTAATGAAACGAGCAAATGTTTCATCAGACATGCCAGAGAAGTTAAGAATGGGTTTTTGTTTGCTCATATTTTAATTAGTTTAGCAGGTATTCTTAAAATAACACCTACCGCTAAGGTGGGGGTTCTATGATATTCTGAGCCACTAAATTTTAATGAGCAGGGTGTGTTATGGATGTAAGAATAAAATGGGTGGAAGGTGCAATGTTTTTGGGTGAGTCTGGAAGTGGTCATACCGTGGTGATGGATGGTGCTGCTGAGAATGGCGGTAGAAATTTAGGGCTCCGTCCGATGGAAATGTTACTAACCGGTATGGGTGGATGTACCGCGTTTGATGTAAAAATGATATTAGATAAAGCGCGCCAACAGGTGACCGATTGCGTGGCAGAAATACATGCTGAACGGGCCGATACGGTACCGGCTGTGTTTACTAAAATTCATGTTCATTTTATAGTGTCTGGCAAGGGTTTAACTGATAAAGCAGTGGCTCGGGCGGTTAATTTATCAGCCGAAAAATATTGTTCAGCGTCTATCATGTTAAGTAAAGCGGTAGAGATTACTCATGATTATGAAATTGTGAATATTGAAGAACAGTGAAACGACCTAATTCCACTACCGGTTTAAGACATATTGCACTAAATGTGCAAGATTTAGCGGCAGCTGAGTATTTTTATGTTGATCTAATGGGAATGGCGATTGAATGGCGACCAGACCCAGACAATGTATACCTAACATCAGGTAACGATAACCTAGCGTTGCACGTAGTGAGCGGAGAGCAGGCGGGAACGCCCAAGCTAGATCATATCGGTTTCTTTCTGGATTCAGATGAGGATGTGGATGACTGGTACGATTTTTTGCAACACCATAAAGTCAACATGAAAACAGCACCGAGAAAACATCGCGATGGCGCAAAAAGCTTTTATTGTTATGACCCCAATGGGGTAACGGTTCAAATTATTTGCCACCCTCCGTTGATTGGAAAGTAGCCAGCGAGTACAGGGCTAATGCTGTTATTGTGTGGGCGTTGACATCGCTCAACGCTCAACGCTTTCGGCGTCTCTTGTGCTGAGCACTGTATGGACATTGCAGTCAGTAGGTTAACAGCTGATGATTTGATTAACGGAGCAAATAAATGAGCAAGGGTTACTATTCGATATGAAAATACATTTAAGGCGTTATTTCTCACTATTTATAGCTATTGGGTTGGCGCTGACTGTTGCCATCATACTGGTGAAATCTAAGCGAGTTACGCAACATGTAGACACTGAAATGCCAAGCAAAGCAGTGGAAATTATTACCGCAAAAAATATTCCATTTCGTGCGCGAATTACCGCCTATGGTAATGTCAAACCTGCTATTTCGTTAAGCAGTACCGCTGAGGTGAGTGGAAAAATTAGTTATGTACACCCTAACCTAAAAGCCGGTGAAATGATTCTTGCTGATACGTTGGTCGTACGTATCGATGCCAAAGACTATGCCGGCACATTGAGACAAACGGAGGCCGATCTCTCAGTCAGTCGTTCTTCTTTAAAAGAGTTAGATGAAGAAGAAAAATCCACGCAACGTTCGCTAACACTAGCAAAAAATAATCTCAAGGTTGGAGGAGCTGAATATGCTCGACTTGAGACCGGCTATAAAAAAGGAGCGATTAGTCAGTCTGGGTTGGATGCAGAAAAGCAAAAAGTAATACAGCTAAAGCAGCAGGTAGAAGATTTACAGGGCAAGATAAATGGCTTTGCTAGTCGAAGGCAATCCCTTAAAGCGCAGATCAATAGAGCAAAACAAGAAGTAGAAAATAGGGAAACTATTCTTGGTCGTACTGAAATTTCCTTGCCTTTCGATGCCCGCATCGGAGCGGTTAGTGTTGATGAAAATGAATTTGTGACAGTCGGTTCTCCTTTGTTTGAAGCCATTGACCTTAAAGGTGTAGAAATTACCGCACAGTTACCTATAGATTCCATGCGAAAACTAGTCAGTCACTTGAAAGACACTATCAAAATTAATAAGCTGCCCCTTCGAACCGGCGGGGGTATAAATGATCATCTAAAACTGAGTGCTTACGTTCGACTCGTGAACGGCATGCCCAGCGCTGTATGGAAAGCCCGGGTGTTACGTATCAGTGACTCTATCGATCCGACTCGTCAGACCATGGGCGTGGTTGTCGGGGTAGAGGGTTCTTATGATAAAAGGATTCCTGGCAAAAGACCTCCGCTTCTCAAAGGCATGTATACCTCAATCGATATTTTTGCACCAGAATATCCCGCACTGGTGATACCGCGCAAGGCAGTGCATCAGGGGCGTGTATATATCGTCGATGCGGATGATCGGCTAGAGATCCGCTCAGTCGATATTCAGTTGGTACAAGGCGACCTTGTTGTCATTCGTAGCGGGGTTGAAGCAGGTGAGAAAGTCATCATCACTGACCTTATTCCCGTTATCGATGGGATGCCTTTGCAGGTTATTCCCAACCCTAAATTTGAAAAGTACATGCATCAACGTGCCCTTGGTGAAGATGTGGGGGCGTAAATAAATGATTCGTTATTTTGCGGATCACCCTACCGCGGCCAACATTCTGATGTTTATTATCGTATTACTGGGCATCAGCTCATTACCGAGTTTAAACAAGGAAACCTTTCCAGAGATAGACGCTTATAGAGTGCAGGTTAGCGTCCCTTACCCTGGAGCCAGTACCAGTGAAGTCGAAGAAGGCATCTGTAATCGGCTGGAAGACAGTACCGATGGCATCAGTTTTCTTGAAGAGCGACGTTGTGAAGCACGGGACAATATCGGCATTATGGTGCTAGATATGCAAGAAACCGGCAACCTGCAACAATTCATCAATGATGTTAATTCTGCTGTCGATGCAATTATTGACTTTCCGGAAGATGCTGAGGACCCGATTATAAAAGAATTGGGACGAACTCGACCCGTTGTTAGTGTTGCGATTAATGCCGACCTTTCACAGCCTGAACTTAAAGCATTGGCAGAATACTATCGCGACCGTTTGTTGGCATTACCGCAGGTTCCCATGGTTGATGTCAGTGGCTTTTCTACGCATGAATTCAGTGTGCTTATCAACGCAGAATCGTTACATCGTTACATCGTTATAGTCTTAGTATTCAAGATATCGCTCATTTAATTCAACAGCAGGCGGTCGATTTACCCGCTGGCATATTGGAGGCAGAGTTTCGCTCGTACCAGATTCGTATTGAAAATGAACGTCGCAGTGTAGAAGAGCTGGCAGACCTTGTTATTCTGAATGATGCCAAAGGTGGGCGAATACGTTTGGGCGATATCGCCACCATCGTCGATGAATTCACCGATGAAGAAGTACGTGTTGAGCTTAATGGCAAACCGGCAGCCCTGCTTAAAGTCAGTAAAAATACCAGTGATGACACGCTAACCGTATACAACGCGGTAGATGACTTTGTAACCGCCGAAAACGCTATACTGCCTGACTCGACTCGACTGGTCATCACCCAAGATTCCGCCTCAATCGTGCAGGATCGTCTCAGCTTATTAATCAGAAATGGCTGGCAGGGTCTGCTGTTAGCTACCATGACACTGTTCGTTTTTTTCAGTTGGCGCTATACCTTCTGGTTAGCGCTGGGATTACCCATCTCTTTTATTGGTGGGCTGATGGTAATGAGTATTTTAGGTATTAGTATTAACATGATATCTATGGTCGCCCTGCTGATGTCCATCGGTATACTGATGGATGATGCTATCGTCATCTCTGAAAGCATTGAACAGGAATACCGTGATGGTCAGTCACCATTACAGGCAACCGTCAGTGGCATCGCCAAAGTGGGTCGAGGCGTTCTATCCTCCTTTGTCACCTCCGCCATGTTGTTTGGTAGTCTATTGTTTCTAAAAGGTGATATGGGGCAAGTGATGGGGGTATTACCCGTCGTGTTACTATCGGTACTCACCATTAGTCTGGTGGAAGCCTTTTTAATTCTGCCTCACCACCTGAAACGTTCACTTGAAAAACATCAGGATCAGCTTCAAGCAACAGGCACAAAAAACTGGCGTCACACGTTTGAGAAACAGTTTGAGCGGTTACGTAACGCTGTTGGCCGTATCGCAGATACGGCGATTCAATATCGCTATCTAACAGTAGGGGCCGCTGTTGGTTTATTCATTATTACCATTAGTCTATTTCCAGCTGGTTTAATCAAATTTAAGGCATTCCCCGATCTCGAAGGTAACCAGCTAGAGGCGCGTATTCTTATGCCGCAAGGCACTCCCTTTGATCGTACCGAAGCGGTGGTTGCAGAGTTATTGGCAGGTTTGCAACGGGCAAAGAGTGAATTACCTTTAGAGGATAATGGAGAGCTGATCAAACACATTCAAATTTTCTACAGCAACAATGCAGATGCTGGTGAAGAAGGTGCGCATCTGGCCACCATCAGCTTAGATTTGCTTGATTCTGAGAAACGCAATACCTCGTTAAATGAATTACGCCGTGTATGGCGTAAATCGACGCCTCCGATTGCAGATGCCGTCTCTATTCAGTACAAAGAACCCAAGTTAGGGCCTGCTGGGCAGGCCATTTCCATACGTCTGCAAGGCGATGATCTACAACAATTATCTAAAGCCTCCTGGGAGCTTCAAACCTGGCTTAGTGGTTACCCGGGTGTTTCCAATGTTATGGATGACCTTCGCCCTGGAAAACCTCAGTTCACCGTCAGCCTGCGTCCAGGTTCATTGGCATCTGGCTTAACCGCGCAACAACTGGCACAACAGTTACGTGCAGCCTATCAGGGGGTAAAAGTAGATGATGTATATCAGGGGCGTGAAGCCTATGAGATTAATGTCAAACTAAAAACAGACCGGGAGAATGCCTTAAAAGATTTTGAACAGCTTAGTTTGTTCAATAATAAGGGCGTTGATATTCCTTTAAGTGCTATTGCTGATGTCAGCGATAAGCGTGAGTTTTCCAAAATTGTTCGTATCAACCATCTGCGCACGGTTACTATTTTAGGTGACATTGATGCTGCCATTGCAAATACTAATGAAATAATTAACGACACGCATGCTCGTTTCCTTAATGGACTACAACAGCGCTATCCAGGTATGTATATCAGCCTGGAAGGTGAAGTGAAAAATAGCCAAGAAACCAATAGCTCGGTACTCATTGGTTTTATCTTAGGCATCAGTGGCGTGTATTTTTTACTTAGTTTTCAGTTCAGAAATTACCTAGAACCACTGGTCGTGCTAATGAATATTCCACTGGCACTCATCGGTGTTGTCTGGGGGCATAAACTGATGGGACTGGATATCACGATGCCGAGTATGATCGGTTTTGTTTCTCTAGCAGGTATTGTGGTGAATGATTCTATCTTGTTAGTAGAATACGTAAAACGTAGAAGCCGTGAAGGGATGTTGTTACACGCGGCCGCCGGGCAGGCTGTACGTGATAGATTTCGCGCTATTTTTCTCACCTCAATTACCACCATCGCGGGTATGTTGCCGCTATTGTCAGAAACCAGTCTGCAAGCACAGGTGTTGGTGCCCTTGGTAGCCAGCGTGGTATTCGGGATGATCTCTTCGACATTTTTACTGTTACTGGTGTTACCTGCAGCGTATGCGATTATGGAAGATTTAGGGCTGCGAGAAATTGAAGTGGACGAAGTGAAAGCGACTAATGATAAGCTTACTGGGCAGTAACGAAAATGGTGCTGATAGGCGCTTTTCTAAGCTTAGAACCGGCTTTTTTATGACAAGGTTTAAGGCTTTCTTCGCTAGAAAAAGCGTAGGTTGACTGAAGTGGACTATTTTTCTCTATAGTCCTGGTTGACTGGGACTGTCAGACATCTCTGATACAACCTGTTTTATCGCCGATGTAACCTGAGTCAAATCCGTTTCTTCAATAATATACGGCGGCATCACATACACGAGGTTTGAAAAAGGCCGAACCCATACGCCTAATTCCACAAATCGGGGTTGCATCCAGTGGATATCAATAGTTTGATGTAATTCAATAACACCAATAGCGCCTTTAACGCGAACGTCTTTTACTGCGGCGAATACTGAGCAAGGCGCGAGCTCTGCTTTTAACTGTGTTTCAATGCTGTGTACCGATGCTTGCCAATCGGAGGCAAATAAAACGTCTAAACTGGCATTGGCCACCGCGCAGGCCAAAGGGTTGGCCATAAACGTTGGACCGTGCATTAACGTGGGGTGTTGTCCGCTACCAATACCATCGGCCACTTTGCTGGAACATAGCGTTGCGGCTAGGCTTAAATAACCGCCCGTTAGCGCCTTACCAACACATAAAATATCGGGAGCAATGTGAGCTTGTTCGTAGGCGAATAAGGTGCCGGTGCGACCAAAGCCAGTGGCTATTTCATCCAAAATCAGTAGTACATTGTGTTTGTCACACAGCTCACGCACTTTTTTAAGGTAGGCAGCGCTGTAAAACCGCATACCGCCTGCACCTTGAACGAGCGGTTCAATGATAACGGCTGCAATAGTATCTATATTGGTTTTTAATAAACGTTCAAAATCATCAATCGCAGCTTGATCGTATGCTGTTTGGCCGGAGCAGTTGGGGCTTTTTGCGAAAAGGTGCTGAGCGAGAACGTTGCTAAACAAATGATGCATGCCATTGTCGGGATCGCAAACGGCCATCGCGCCAAAGGTGTCACCGTGATAACCATTTTTGATAGTTAACAAACGTTGTTTTTGCGGTTGGCCCAGTGAGGCCCAGTATTGAAGAGCCATTTTGATCGTAACTTCAACGGCGACTGAACCTGAATCGGCAAAGAATACATGTTGTAAATCATCGTGGGTGATGTCGATGAGTTTTTTTGCTAAATCAATAGCAGGCTTGTGCGTTAAGCCGCCAAACATCACGTGTGACATATATTTGAGCTGGTTCTCAATCGCGGCATTTAAAGTGGGCTGATTGTAACCATGAATGGCGGCCCACCAAGATGACATGCCATCAATCAATTCACGCCCATCTGCAAGCGTTAAACGCACGCCAGAGGCTGATTTTACTGGGAAGACAGGTGTTGGGTGGCTTAGGCTAGTATAAGGGTGCCATAGGTGCTGCTCATCAAACTCAACGAGAGCGTCCCAGTCATTATTCATTTGAGATTAAATCCAAAAAGATGTTTTTGTCATGACTTTTGAAGCAAACCGCATGCCTTGTTTTATAGGTTTAGGCAACTCAACCCCGCCTTGCTCGATAGCGGTGGTGGCGTGCTGGTTTTCATCCTCGTGCATTTGTTCAAGGATGGCACGGGTTTTATGGTCGTTGTCGGGTAGCTTTTCGAGGTGGCTATCAATATGTTGAACGACCTGTTTCTCTGTTTCGGCTAAAAAACCGAGGCTCCATTTGTCGCCTGCTAAGCCGGCAGTCGCACCAATGGCTAAAGAGCCTATGTACCAAGCAGGGTCTAATAGACTGGTTTTTTCGCCAAGCTCATTGAGGCGTTTGTGGCACCATGCAAGGTGGTCGTTTTCTTCTTCGGCGGCCTGGGTTAATTTTTCCTGTACAGCCTTATTTCGCGCGGTGAGTGACTGACCCTGATATAAGGCTTGGGCAGCGACTTCGCCAGCATGGTTCACACGCATCAGTTGCGCCGATAATTTAGCCTCGTCATCATTTAGCTCGTTATCCTCAATGGCATCAGCAGGGTTTTCTCTCCCTGTTGTTTTAGCGTGTCCAGCCAAGGTTCGTAATACACGGTCGGCATGATTAATTAATACGTCGGCAGGGGAAAAAGCTCGTTGCATGGCTACACCTCCAATTGTTGTGCGAGTAATGATACCGGATGCAAGGTGGTGGTGTTAAGTCCTGCTTGCTTTAAACCAGCATGCATATGCATGGCGCAGCCCACGTTACTGGTGAGTAAGTAATCAGTCGTTTGTTGTTTTAGTGGTGCGAGCGTTTGCTCTAGCAAGGTGTTGGCTGTCTCTTTATGAGTAAGCATATAGGTGCCAGCTGCGCCGCAGCAATTTTGCTGGCTATTGAAAGAATGAACCGTTAGCTTATTAATATTTGAGAGTAGGTTAGCTATATCGGTTCCTGAGGCTTGAACATTTTTTAATGTACAAGGGGTATGCAGCCATGCCGATGCTTTGAGTGGTTTGAATGAGCAGCTTGATAAATAAGGCGCGATAAAGTCACTGATATCAAAGACTTTTTTTGATACAGGCTGGTCATATTCAAGCAAGGTTGAGCCGCAACCGCTAGCAACCGTAATAACAGCATCGTAGTGCTTATCAGAAAAAGCAGTTTGGTTATTTTGGGCCAGTTTTAATGTTTGGTTCTTATTGCCAGCATGTAAATCTATCGCGCCGCAACAGTGTTGGTTTTGAGGAATAGAAACCTCAAAGCCACAATGTTGAAGCAAAAAAATTGCATCTTTTAATGTTTTTGAGTCTATCACTTCGCTGGCGCAACCCGTAAAGAGCGCAACGTGGCCCATCTTTGTTGATGCGAGGGAAGGGTATGTTTTGTTGAAATGATTTGCAGATGCTTTTGAGGGTAAATAATCATTCAATCGCAAAGGGAGTCTATTCAAACCTGTTTTTTTGTAAAAACGTAAAAGGCCGTTTAAGCTTTTTCTATGTTGCCCTGTTAGGCGTTTAATAAGCGAACGTTCGAGCCAGCTTAGTTTGTTATTGTTATTGTTTGCGTTGGCCGTTTCACTACGAAAATCATTAACCAGCCTAGCATAGGGTACTTTTGCCGGGCACATCTGTTCGCAGGCTCTACAGGTTAAACAGTTATCAAGGTGTTCGGTCAGCGTGTTTGTTGCTTCTAAGCGACCTTCTGCCCAGCCTTGAATGAGTGCCAAGCGGCCACGGGGTGATTCATTTTCATTCTTGCTTAAGCTGTACGTGGGGCAGGACGGGAGGCATAATCCACACTTAACGCAAAGATCGGTATCAGAAAATGTCGTTTGCTCTGTCAAAATAATAAAAGAGGCAAGGATGCGGAGAATTCGTTATAATTAATTATCATATATTTCATAAAAAACTAACATTATGGTTATAAGCAAAAAACAATTGACGCATTTAAAGCGATTAGAAGCAGAATCTGTACATATTATACGTGAAGTTATCGCTGAATTTGATAACCCAGCGATGCTTTATAGCGTTGGCAAAGACTCATCGGTGATGCTGCATTTGGCACAAAAAGCCTTCTTTCCTGCTAAGCCGCCGTTTCCCTTAGTACACGTAGATACCACATGGAAATTCAAAGAAATGATTGAGTTTCGTGATAGACGTGCGAAAGAGGTGGGGATGGACTTGATTGTTTATATTAACCCTAAGGGTAAAGAGCTGAGTATTTCTCCGTTTGAGCACGGCTCGTCCATGCATACGGATATTATGAAAACAGAAGGCTTGCGTCAGGTGTTAGACCTTTATAAATACGATGCGGTGTTTGGTGGCGCTCGTCGTGATGAAGAAAAGTCACGTGCAAAAGAGCGTATTTATTCATTCCGCGATAAAAACCATCGTTGGGACCCAAAGGCGCAGCGCCCAGAATTGTGGGATACCTATAATGGCCGTCATCAAAAAGGGGAGTCGATTCGGGTGTTTCCATTATCTAATTGGACAGAGTTAGATATTTGGCAATATATCTACCTTGAAGAAATACCGATTCCTGATTTGTACTTTGCAAAAGAGCGGCCAGTGGTTGAGTATGGCGGAACCAAAATCATGGTGGATGACGAGCGTATGCCTGAAGAGCTGCGTGCCAAGGCAGAAATGGAAAAGGTGCGTTTTAGAACATTGGGTTGTTACCCGCTAACAGGTGCGGTGGAGTCAACTGCCGAAACGTTACCGGAGATTATTCAAGAAATGTTGTTAACTAAAGTATCCGAGCGTCAAGGCCGATTAATTGACCATGATGAATCAGGGTCTATGGAAAAGAAAAAGATTGAGGGGTATTTCTAATGGCTGTTGAACAAAATAATTTGATTGCGTCTGATATTGAGGCGTACCTTAAGCAGCATGAAAATAAAGAATTGTTACGTTTTATTACCTGCGGTAGCGTGGATGATGGGAAAAGTACGTTAATTGGTCGCTTGTTGCATGACAGTAAAATGATTTTTGAAGATCAGCTGGCGGCGATTAATAATGACTCAAAAAAACACGGTACAACGGGTGAAGCGATTGATTTAGCTTTATTGGTGGACGGCCTGCAATCTGAACGAGAGCAGGGCATTACGATTGATGTGGCTTACCGTTTTTTTGCCACCGATAAGCGCAAGTTTATCATTGCTGACACCCCGGGGCATGAGCAGTACACGCGAAACATGGCAACCGGTGCTTCAACAGCCGATTTAGCGATTATTCTTATTGATGCACGCTATGGTGTGCAAACACAAACACGCCGTCATAGTTACATTACAAGCCTATTGGGCATTAAGCATATCGTCGTGGCTGTGAATAAGATGGACTTGGTTGATTTTAGCGAGCAGCGCTTCAACGAAATTAAAAAAGAATATCAATCGTTTGCAAAAGAAGTGGGGATCAACTCGCCTGTGTTTGTACCGGTTTCTGCTTTAACTGGCGACAACGTTGTTAACGCCAGTAAAAACATGCCATGGAATACCGATGCGCCATTGATGGAGCAGCTCGACACGATTCCGCTTGAAGATACAGTGAACCTTGAAAACTTCCGCTTGCCGGTGCAATACGTTAACCGACCACACTTAGATTTCAGAGGTTTTTGCGGCACTATTGCCGGTGGTTCCATTAAAGTGGGTGACCAGATAACGGTGTTGCCTTCTAATAAAACATCAACGGTTAAGCAAGTAATTCAGCCATCCGTTAATGAAAATGAGATGGAGCTTAATGAAGCATTTGCGCCAATGGCTGTTACCTTAACGTTAAACGATGAGGTAGATATCAGCCGTGGCGATATGATTGTTAAAACAGCCGATACACCAGAAGTCGCCGACCAGCTAGATGTTACCTTGGTGTGGATGAATGAGGCCGCGATGAATCCTGGCACTGATTACCTAATCAAAAGGGCTAGTAATGTTGTGCCAGGTAGGTTTGAGCAGATTCATCATAAGGTCGATGTTAATA
>OJDD01000034.1_pt1 | contig 64916 bp, 61 predicted proteins | sample 1592591 | NCBI WGS metagenome assembly OJDD01 (sample SAMN05416809, study PRJEB24817) | seawater metagenome | isolation source: Sea water | place: Canada:Atlantic | collected 2013-07 | reverse complement strand
TCGGATCTTTACGAGTTCCAGCACAAGCTGCTTCCATGCAGAGTGGACAAGGTGCGCATATATTGACTGGCCATTCTCAGAACCTCAACCGCACCCCCATAGTGTACATAATGGACATAGACATGCATGGTGTCCATATTAACATAATATACATTATGCGTAGTTATTTATGCACTTACTTTAACTCAGCCACGGGGGTGTTTCGACATATGCGGTTGCTTCCTTTCAGAGAAATACTTAAATCATTGAATTTATGCTATTTTCCTTGTCTGTTATTTTTCGTCTCCCGAGGAAAAAACGTGGCCGACCGGAAACAGACGATTATCTACGTCGATATGGATCACGTCTTGTGCGACTACGCGGAAGGGTTTTCTCGGCAAAAGGACTTGTTCCCTGATTTGCAATTCCCTCAAAGCGAGGAGCCGGGTATGTACATTGGCCTGAATCCCTTGCCAGGGGCAATAGAGTCATATCACTGGTTAAACGACCTTCCCGAAACGGATGTGTATATCTTGACGGCGCCTTCCATTCATAATTCCCACTGCTATTCAGAAAAGCGAGATTGGGTCGAAAAACACTTAGGTCTGTCCGTAGTTCAAAATCTCATCATCACACCACATAAAAACCTGAACAAAGGCCACTACCTCATTGACGATATGCCGTCAGGTAAAGGACAAGATCGATTCGAGGGCTCCCTAATCCAGTTTGGTAGTGAGCAGTTTCCTGATTGGGAATCTGTACGCACATTTTTTGAAATTATGCTAAAGCCAAGCCCGGCGTCAAAAGTTGCTGACACGTGGGATTCGTTTTTCAATTCAGAAGACACGGTGACCGAAGATTTTGGACTAAAGCAAGAAGATCGTGATTGGTTAAACATGAGACCAGTCGGACGCGAAAAACCTGACTGATAGAAAGGAAAGATCGAATTTTTGGCTGAAACCTCACTTATCTATCAATAATCCGTTAAAATATCATTATTACGGATTTCTATTACTGCCCTCTTCGAGGTATTCTATGCCCAAATCTGGCCAGGCCCGCGTCCTCACTGCCGAACAGCAAGACCATGTTTTCGATGTGATCCAGCATCACCGGCATCCTGAAAAGAATACGGCCATTATGCAGATCAGTTTCAAGCTCGGACTTCGGGCCCAGGAAATTGCTTTGCTCCAGGTCAAGGAGATTGCGAAGCTCAATCCCTCGGGCACGGAGTTCAAATTACTCGAAGTGATGAGTCTGCCCGCTGCCTACACAAAAGGCGCTGACGCCATGGGCAGATCCCAAAGTCGGTACCAGCGGAAAACAGTCAGTTTCGATGTGGCGAGTTTCAATCAAGTGATTCGGCAGATTGAAGCGTTAGCTAAAGCCGGTGCTGACGTGAATCCGGAAGACTTTTACCCACCGGTTCGGAAACATCGCGGAAAATCGCGGGATCTTCCAATGGTAGATGCAGGTCTTCGTGGCGCGCTGGCGGAATATTTGCGTTTACGCATAGATAAGAGCGGAACACTTATGCCCTCCTCCCCTCTTTTTATAACTCAAAAAGGTGGGGCCTATTCCCCTAACACATTACAGGAGCACATGGCTGTAATCCTAAGGCACTGGGCAGGCGTCGAAAAGGCCAGTTCACACAGCGGAAGACGCTCGTTGATAACAAATGTGATCCACAAGCAGAAAAAATCGGTGAAGGTAGCCCAAAAAATAGCTGGCCATGTAAATCCGTCAACAACTTTGATATACGAAGAGCCGCCTGAACAACAGATAAGTGAAGCACTCGAGAGCCTATAAACCGTTTATCAACGAGAAATTCAAAAAAATTTAGCTAATGAAATGCATGATTGTCCGATGGACAAAAAAAGCGACGATCACTTCGCTCACTAGAGTCTCCCACTTACTGTCAGGCTATAGGAATCAGTATCCAGCCAGTCGCGTATTCCACTTCTATCGCTGAAAAATAATGAGCTGCTTTGCGCTCATTTCTGTCAGGGCACCGCCAATTTCACTATCTTCAAGAGTATTTTCAAGCTGCGTCGAGAGTGCAGTCCAGAGTTTTCACTGTTCAAGTTTTAGCGGTCGCTCGTACCGACAAATTTATCATTACTGCACTCACTTGTTTAGAAGTAGATTCTGAGTTTATGAGCTTTCTACTATTACTGAATCGCCCCGGGATTTCCGGAGGCTCATTTGTTTGAGTCAGGCCGCAATGGCAGACTCCTCCTCCTGGCGATAGTACGCCATTTCAAATTCCACCGGCGGGATATCGCCGATCGGTTTGAGTAGCCGCCGGTTGTTGAACCAGTCAATCCATTCCAAGGTTGCATACTCCACGTCATCCACTGTCCGCCAGGGGCCACGTGGGCGAATGACCTCAGTCTTGTACAGGCCGTTGATGGTCTCGGCCAGGGCGTTGTCATAAGAGTCACCCCGACTGCCCACCGAGGACTCCATACCGGCCTCTGCCAACCGCTCGGAATACCGGATCGACAGATATTGGCTGCCGCGGTCGCTGTGGTGGATGACACCTTCGGCGCCACCACGGGCCCACACCGCCTGCTCCAGCGCATCCAGTACCAAGTCCGTGCGCATCGAACTGGCCACCCGCCAGCCGACAATATGGCGAGAGAATACGTCAATGACGAAGGCCACGTAGGCGAACCCCCGCCAGGTCGCCACATAGGTGATATCCGCCACCCAGAGTTGATTCGGGCGGTCAGCCACAAACTGGCGCTGCACCAGGTCGGCAGGCCGATCCGCTCCGGTATCCGCGATCGTCGTCTTGCAGCCTTTGCCGCGCCTGGCGCCCTCCAGCCCTAACCGCTTCATCAGCCGTTCCACCGTGCAGCGGGCGACCTCGATATCCTCGCGGTTTAGCTGCTTCCATACTTTATGCGCGCCGTAGACCTGGAAGTTCTCCTCCCAGACCCGCTTCACTTCCGAGCACAGGGCGTCGTCCCGTTTGGCGCGGCTTGAGCGCCTCTGCGGGTGATTACGTTTGTCCTTGTGGTCGTAAAAGGTGGACGGGGCAATCGGCAGCTGACTGCAGATCGGCTCGACCCCGTAACTATCCCGGTGCTCATCGATAAACGACACCATCACTTCGGTCGGCGGTCGAGCTCCGCCTGGGCAAAATAAGCAGATGCCTTGCGAAGGATCTCATTGGCCCGGCGAAGTTCGCGGACCTCCTTCTCCAGGTCCTTGAGGCGCTGGCGCTCATCGCTGGTAACGCCGTCTCGAATCCCAAGGTCTTTCTCGGCTTGCCTTACCCACTGCCTCAGAGTCTCAGGTGTACAGCCCAGTTTGACCGAGATGGCTGTCATCGCCGCCCACTCCGAGTCATACTCCAATTTGTGGTCCAGCAGCATGCGGACCGCCCGTTCCCGGAATTCCGGGGAATAGCGTTTTGATTTGTTCATAGCTCCATCCTCTCAAGTTATGGAGCCTCCGACAAACCCGGGGCGATTCAGATTGATAGCGATTTACGGTCAGTCGAAATCATCTTCTTTACAACGCTGGTATTTGGTTTGTTGCTGGGTTGGGCTGATTGGAGGCCCAATCGCCAGCGGGAGCTGTCTACCTTGGGTTGGCGAGATGCGCTCTGGGTGGGACTCGCTCAGGCGGTATCCCTGATTCCTGGTACGTCCCGCTCGGGAGCGACCATCACAGCCGGATTGTTGCTGGGCCTCAGCCGGGAGGCGGCATCGCGCTTTTCGTTTTTGCTCGCCATCCCCATTACCGCACTGGCTGCCAGCGCCAAGTTGCTGGAAGTCGCGACCGGCGATGCCAGCGTTGACTGGGCCGGTTTTTTGGTAGGAGGCGTAACGTCATTCGCGATGGCGCTCACCGCGATTCACTTTTTTTTGAAATGGCTCAATCGCTTCGGCATGTGGCCCTACGTGATTTACCGCGTGGCGCTGGCCGGGGTGATCTATCTGGTTTTGATGAAATAGGGGTTTGATATGACATTAGCTTTATTAGCCATCCTGGGTGGCTTTGCATTACTGGTCTGGAGCGCAGACCGCTTTGTGGAGGGGGCGGCGGCAACGGCCAAACATGCCGGCATGCCTTCACTTCTCATTGGTATGGTGATCGTTGGCTTCGGCACCTCGGCACCGGAGATGGTGGTCTCGGCCATGGCCGCTCTGGATAGCAATCCGGATCTGGCATTGGGCAACGCGCTCGGTTCCAACATCGTCAATACCGGCCTGATCCTCGGCATTACCGCCTTGGTGGCGCCTATTGCCGTGCATTCGAAGATCGTGCGAAAGGAACTGCCACTCCTGTTTGGTATTGGGCTGGTGTCCGGCTTGCTGTTTTGGAATGGGGCACTCAGCCGCGTTGAAGCTCTAGTGTTGCTTGCCGGGTTTTTTGGTCTGGTTGGCTGGACCATTTTTGCGGCCCTTAAGGGCCGAGGTGATGCATTGGAAGCAGAGATAGATCAGGAGATGGTCGTACACCCCATGCCGCTGGGCCGAGCTATCTTCTGGCTGGTGGTCGGCTTGGTATTGCTCATCGTCAGCTCCCGCATGCTGGTTTGGGGTGCGGTGACCATCGCCCAGGCGCTGGGCGTGAGCGATCTGATTATCGGTCTGACCATCGTCGCTCTAGGCACCTCGCTGCCGGAACTGGCCGCCTCGGTAATTGCGGCTCGTAAGGGTGAGCATGACATCGCCATCGGCAACGTGGTCGGCTCTAACATGTTTAACCTTCTGGCCGTGGTGGGCATCGCGGGTGTCATCGCGCCGATGCCACACATTGTTCCAGAGGTGATGACTCGAGACTGGCCGGTGATGATGGCGATGATCGCAGGATTGTTTGTCATGGCCTACGGATTTCGTGGTGAGGGACGGATCAACCGGATCGAAGGCAGCCTCCTACTGATCGCGTTTGCCGCTTACAACACCTGGCTGGTTCTCTCAGTTGTGGGGAGATCGTCATGACGAAACGCTCATCATCCCATGACGATGCACGTTGGTTGTTCTTCCAAAAATGGATGAAATCCCCCTTGAATGTCGCATCGGTCATGCCCAGCAGCAGTGATCTCGCCCGAGCCATGGCCGCAGCCACACCTGAGACCGATGGAATAGTTATCGAGCTTGGTGGTGGCACCGGGGCCATCACCGCAGCCTTGCTGGCACGGGGTGTCTTGCCTGAAGATATTGTAATCGTCGAGCGCGACCCGCATTTCTGCCTGTTTCTGGAACAGCGGTTTCCGGGTATCCGCATTTTGCGAGGGGATGCACGTTCGATGAAAAGCTTGCTGTCAACGGCGGGCATCGCGTTACCGGTTCGGGCGGTAGTCTCGGGACTGCCCTTACTTGCCATGCCCTCGCGATTACAGGCCAGCCTGCTATATCAAAGCTTCGCGGTAATGGGAGGCTGTGGGCCTTTCATTCAATTCAGCTATAGCCTGATGTCGCCACTAAAGAAAGCGGTCCGCAACCGGTTTGGTGTTGAGGAAACCTGTGTCGGACAGGTATGGCGCAATTTGCCACCGGCCAAGATCTGGACCTTCTACGGCTTGCCCAATCACCGCACACGCCGGTGCCAATCCCATCAAGAAGGAGAAATCATGCATGCTGGATAAATCTCACGGCATTTTGGAACAACCATTCGGTAACCCTAATCAGCCTTGGCTATAAGGCTTTATTGGCCATTGCCATTCTGATCGCCAGTACGCTGATCGCAAAGACCATCCGGCGCACGATTCAGAACACCAATCCGCGGCTGCAAAAGCTCGACGCCACCCTGATCCCCATCCTTTCTGCGGTTACAGGTTATGTGGTGTATACCATTGGCGGCGTATTTATTCTCGATATTTTCGGGATCAACACGGCGAGCCTGATTGCTCTGGTCGGTGCTGCAGGTCTGGCCATCGGCCTGGCATTAAAGGACACCCTCAGCAATATCGCTGCTGGCATCATGCTGCTAATCCTGCGTCCGTTTCGAGCAGGCGATTTTATCGAGGTTAGCGGCACAACGGGAACCGTCCGTGAAATCAATCTGTTCACCACCATCCTAGAAACCGTTGACGGCCTGTATATCGCTTCGCCGAATAGCGTCCTGTGGGGCGCCAGCATCAAAAATTTCACCCGTAATGGCAAGCGGCGTATGGACATCATCGTCGGTATCGCCTATTCGGATTCCATTGATCAGGGGCTGGAAGTCCTGCGCGCCATTGCGAACTCTGAACCCCGGTTGCTCCTAGACCCCGTGCCGCAGGTCATGGTCGCCTCCATGGCGGAGAGCGCCGTTAATATCCAACTTCGCGCTTGGGCCAGCAACGACGATTACTGGCAAACCTACTGGGACCTGAATAAACGGGTCAAGGAGGCTATCGAGGCGGCAGGTCTCACCATCCCCTTCCCACAGCGGAGCCTGCACGTGGTGGACACAAGGGATCTGCTCACCGGCAAAGCGATCCGATGATGCGCATTGCCGGCGGCCTAATCCAGGAGATCGAATACACGACTGAGCAGATCGACGGTTGCCTAACAGATGCGGACTGGATCGACGCCCACGAGCCTTACTAAGATGAGCGAAAATTACTGGAGCGCATGCCGCATACGGATTTGCCGGAATCCAATGAGGTGGAAGAGATTGAAGCCTCCACTCTCTACTGTTTTTTCATACGTAAGGGGTGGTTATGAACAGGGATGAGCATTCACTGCCCTTGGTTCTGGCCGGCCCGTTACTGCGCCATGCGACACCCCAACGGCTGGTGTTTTGGTTGGCAGTCAGCGAACCCCTGCGCGTTCGTTTTTCATTCGTCGACGAACAGTCGATACCACGAAACTTCGAATTGGAGCCGGGGCAGCAGGCTTGCCGATTCATAAATGCCGGCAAGCATTTGCATTACCTGTTGATAGACGTGGCATTCGATCAACCACTACCCGAGGACAGTTGGATCGGCTACACACTCGCCTTGCAACGACTGGAGGGCGCAGAGACCACCTGGATTGAAGCGAGTGAGTTGGCTCCCGGGTTATGTTATCCGGGTCAAAAAACACCCGGCTTTATATTGCCGTCCCATGTCGGCAGCTTGTTGCATGGATCATGTCGAAAGCCGCACCACTTGGGCGGTGACGGACTGGTTGAAGCAGACCGCTTATTAGCTCGCTGCTTTGAGCAAAAAAGTCTATCAATCGAAAATTCCACGACAGGGGCAAGTGCTACAATCGAGTCGCCCACTTGGCCATCGGCACTGGTGCTCACTGGAGATCAGATCTATGCGGACGATGTCGCTGGGCCCATGTTGCACGCCATTCACCAAGTGATAGAGATGCTGGGGCTACCCAATGAGTCTCTGGCCGATGGCGCCGTAACAGGCGTCGCGAGTGCAGAGGTCCTATACAGCCATCCATCCAGCTTCTACCAGCGCGATACACTTCTCCCGCGTCACAAGCACAATGCCGCCTTGATCGAAGTGCTGTTCGGTGGCGCCGAGAAACCGATTTTCACGGCTGACAGCGCCCACAACCATCTGATAACGGTCGGTGAGGTACTGGCAATGTATCTGCTGGTCTGGTCTCCCGCGCTCTGGCCTTTGATTGATCTGGCCCCTCCTCCCAACCTCTTACCCGCCTCGCGCTTGCTGTACCAGACTGAACGCCAAGCAATAGAAGAGTTTGTCGACGGGTTGCGAGTGGTGCAAAGGCTCCTGGCTCATCTGCCGACAGCGATGATCTTTGATGACCATGACATCACAGACGACTGGAACCTGAGCCGGGAATGGGAGGAGGTGGCCTATACTCACCCATTCTCCAAGCAAGTGATTGGCCTGAAATGGCATAGTTTGGCGATCAAATTGCCCCAGATTTTCCCTAAGAAATCGGCCGGTAACTTGGGGCATATCTCAGCGTATGCAGTAGTACTTTGCTGGGGTTGGAAGGAACTCCCACAGACACGTTGGCTGACAACACCGTGACTCACAGGACTCCCATGGTACTATCCGGCCCACACAAACAGGTGCCGAGTCCGGGTATCATCGTGGAAGAAGCCAAATGCGTAACAGCCTAGAACAATATCAGGTCTGGTTTTATCTGGTTGCCATCCTGGCCGGCATGGCCATCGGCTGGATGTCACCAGAGCAGACTCGTCATTGGGAAGCGCTGCTTTGGCCGGCCCTGGGTGTTCTCCTGTACACTACTTTCACTCAGGTACCACTGATACATCTCAGGTCGGCATTTCGTGATCGCCGCTTTCTGGCCGCTTTGCTGACGGGCAATTTTATCCTGATACCGGTGGTCGTTGGTCTTCTGTTGTGGCTGTTACCGGATGATCCCGCTATTCGTCTCGGCGTACTGCTGGTACTGCTGGTGCCCTGTACGGACTGGTTTATCAGTTTTACCCATCTCGGTGGTGGGGACGGTGCCAGGGCCATAGCGGCCGCGCCGATCCTTCTGCTGGTCCAGCTCATTTTGCTACCCATTTATATCTGGCTCTTCATGGGCAATATCGCCATTGAACTGGCCGTTGGCAGCCACTTGCTGCCGGCATTCTTCGGATTGATTGTCACCCCGCTGATCCTGGCCTGGGTTACCGAACGGTTGACGGAAAAACACCCGCGAGCGCAAACACTGGTGGACTGGCTTGGGTGGCTGCCCGTGCCACTGCTGGCGCTGGTGGTGTTTCTGATTGCCGGCTCCCAGGTCAGCCTGGTGATCGGCAATGGCGCCCTTCTGTGGTCGGCACTAGCGGTCTTTGTGCTTTACTTGGTTGCGGCCGCCATTATCGGCAAGGGGCTCAGTGAGCTATTCGGGTTCACGCCCACTATCGGCCGCACCATCACCTTCAGCCTCGGCACTCGAAACTCCTTCGTCATGCTGCCGCTGGGTAAGCGCTCAACAAACCCCACCGTTGCGTTCAGTCGTTTTCTAATCGCCCATCGATCACGGACGACGGCGCGGCATCCTTGACCGCCGAGAGCAGGTGCGGTGAGACATTCCAGCGCTGCCCGCTGTCTGTCACCACGGTGACCGTCTTGCGATTGAATTTCATAATGGTCGCGAGGACCCGGTCGCCCTGCGGGGAGCTGAAGCTGACCCGAGCGCCGGGGTGGAACTGCATCATCGACTGGTGTGCGTGCATCGATTCCAGCATCTTCAGGCGCTCAACAATACGCTGGTTTAACGCCATCAGTTCGTCGATATCGAGATGATCGATGTCGATTTTCATCACCCGTTTCATGAGGCCACCTTCACTACCTCGGGAGCCATTGTGGGCATCTGCCATGGCAGTAACGCTTCGATGTCTTCAAGGCCTTGTGCTCGGGGCAATTCAGTAAACACCCGCTTCAGGTAAGCAAAGGGTTCCAGGCCATTCGCCTTGGCCGTTTCAATCAGACTGTACAGGTTCGCACTGGCGGTGGCGCCCGAGGTCGAGGCGCTGAACAGCCAGTTCTTGCGCCCCACCACGAAGGGGCGGATCGCGTTCTCTGCCGGATTATTGTCTATGCCGAGCCGACCGTCCTGCGTGTAGACGGTCAGTTTGCTCCAGTTCTTCTCCAGATAGCTCAGAGCCTTGCCCAGTAATCCTTTGGGCAGAGTAGTATGCAGGGTTTTGTCCAGCCAGACGCGGATGGCTTGGAGCTGGGGAACGCTCTCCTGCTGACGCAGGGTGTAGCGCGCTTCCGGCGACAGGGTCTCTGCCCGCTTCTCGATCGCGTAGAGCTTGGCGATCATGCTCACCGCCATATCGACCTTACCTGCCTTCTTCTGCTTGCCGACGGCCTTCTGCGCTTCCACAAACTTGCGGCGGGCATGTGCCCAACAGCCCAGCTGGGTAATACCCGCTTGGGCGCAGGCCCCGTTGTACCCCGCATAGTCATCGGTCTGCACATAGCCCTGGTAGCCCATCAACAGCTGCTGGGCCACCTCTCCCCGGCGACTGTCAGCATAATGGTAAAGCCGGATGGGCTGCGTGGGTGGCCCGCCGACCCGCACCCACATATAGGAGTGGCTCTGGGCCTCCTTACCCGGCTCCTTCAACACCTGCACGGTGGTTTCATCGCACCGCAGTACCGGATAGCTTAACAAGTGATCCTGCAACAGATTGATCAGCGGCTGTGCCAACTGGCCCGCCTTGACCATCCACAGCGCTAAGGTATGGCGGGGGAGATCGATATCGCTGCGCCCGAGAATACCCTCCTGCCGGTACAGCGGCAGTGCATCCTGGTATTTGGCAACAGCGATGTGGGCCAGCAAGCCCGGGCTGGCCTTGCTCTTGGGAATCGGCTGCGGCGGCAGTGGTGCAGTACTGACGTTGCCTTCGCACTGTTTGCAGGCATACTTTTTACGAACGTTCACCAGTACCTGAACCTTGGCCGGAATGATGTCCAGCTGTTCGCTGGTGTCTTCGCCAATACAGTCACGCACACAACCACAGGTGCAGACTTTGTCGGCGTCGGGCAGGTCATGTTCAATGCGAATGCGGGGCAGGTCTGCCGGAAGCGGCTTGCGGCCGGGCTTGGCTTTACGGGGAGCCGCTTCTCGCTGAGCTGGCGCTGCCGACTCAAGCGCTTCGGCTTCCGACGCCGACTCCATCATGTCGATCAACTCGGCCTCGTTAAATAACTCAGCCTGCTGGTCGCTCTTCTCACTGCTCGACCCAAAGCGCTTTTGCTTGAACAAGCGAATCTGTTCTTCAAGCAGGTGGATGCGCTGCTCCTTCTTCAGAAGCAGAGTCTTCAATGCATCGATATCGTCAGGCAGGGACTGTGGAGAAGGCGCTGTCATAGCGCCCTATTATACTGGAGGGAGCTCAGGATACCGAGTCGAAATGCAGGGTTTGATGGGGCCGCTGGGCCCAGATATCAAAGCCGTCGAGCAGATAATTCAAGTCGCGGCCATCACGCTGCTCATACAAGAAGGCTGATTCCCGTGGCCAGCGGAAACGCTGCTTCTCAAGGCGCTTGTACCAGAGCACAAAGCCATTGCGCTCCCAGTACAGCATTTTGATCTTGTCTCGTCCCCGATTGCAGAAGACGAACAGCGCTTCTGACATCGGGGAGAGCGCCAGTTCACTCTCAACGAGCAGGGCCAGCCCATCAATGGACTTGCGCATGTCTACGGGCTCCAGGTACAAATAGACGTGAACGCTCGGCGATGGGCGAAGCATCACGCTGACTCCCGCAAGGCCCGGAGCACGGTTGGCAGCACCTCGGCCAGCGCGTGAGCGGGCAACTCGAGGCGTATGCCATGGGGTAAACCGAGCACCAAGCGATCGCTTGTCACCGGGGGCGACAGTGGCATGAACTTCCGGCGTTTTTTATTAGCCCGTGTGCGCCAGTAAGCGAAGTTCGACGGCTTGAGGTCATGCTGTTTGCAATACTCGATCTGAGACAGGCCGCTGGCTTCCCAGGCGATGAAGTGCGTTTGCCAGAATTGCTCTTTGGATGAGGTAGGTTCAGTGCTCATAGGATGCTCCAGGTCAGGAAAATCCGGAGCGTAGCCAAGTCGCAGCAGAAAATTTAGATGGGGTTTATTGAGCGCTTACGATAATTCCAGCCGAACGCCCAGCGGCAAATTCATGATCATACGAGATGAGGTCGGCATACCGCCCAGCTTCATTAATTTCGCAGCCGGTGCTTTTGCGGGGCTCAGCCGATTACGCCAATAAGCAAAGTTGTGAAACTTGATCTCATGCTGCTTGCAATACGCAGCTTGAGATAGGTTGCTGCCTTGCCAAGCGGTGACGTGATCTTGCCAGAATTGTGTTTTGTTGATTGTGTTCATGGACGACTCCTCAGCTTAAAACTGAAGAGTAAATCTACCGCGACGAAATTATTAGATGGGGTTTATTGAGCGCTTACCTTATTATTAGGATAAATGAAAATTTCCACTTCGATTGGATCACTATTTAGATGAATAGTGTTCTTTTTTTCCAGCAACCACTAGGCATGACTATAATCATAAAATATGAACCCCATTTTTTCCCAAAACGGAATTGAGGTACTTGGAGTACATTATTAGGCCTTTACTTTACTTCTACAGAAAATGCATTCACGAAAGCTTCAGCATTGAGCTCGTACTGTGCGAGCCGCTTAGCAATTTCAGTAGCGCTGCTTGCAACATCAGGGTTAGCTATTTCCCTAGAAAAGTGTCGCAGATTCCTTCTAAGCTTCTCTAACCCAGCTGTATCTATCACTCGCATCCCCTGAACGGCGCTGGCAGCCCGCCCCAAAGTTCGCTCGGGATGTATCATAATTGGGATATAATGGGAAGCGGGGTACCTTACCGAAAACCACTCAACAGATTGGCCAAGCTGGCCAGCATCCTTCTTCGAAATACCACTATTGGAAGTTATACCATTCTTACATTCGATAATTAGAAAAGTACCACTTGGCAAAGCCCAAAGATTATCAGGGCCTTCTTTATATTCCTTTTCTGGTCTTTGACCACCAATTCCTAAAAACCATGACAGGCCATTTATAGCGGACTCAAACGGGTCTGATGTTTCTGGGTTAAACTGCAAATCAGAACACAATTCGTCTGAAAATAATCGCATTTGCGTAGAGTCAAGAAAGCGATTTTGATGATTTTCTATCAATACGGCAGTTTGCTGCCCCGTAACAGGTGCAAGGTGCCTATAAGCTGCCCCCTGCATAGGCTTAGTCACTGCAGGTTCCATTCTATGTGCCGCGACCAATGTTTTTTGAGCTCCATCAGCATCAACGACATGCTGAAATGCCGCTTTCCGAGACAACAACCAAGCCTTCACATGCTGGTCTTGTGTGGCATCAATTGCCACATCAAGTACTTTGAGAGCCTCATGATGCTGATTTGCCCGTGCATAATCATAAGCGTTTCTAATGGCCATTTTTGCCGGGTCAAAACGAAGCTCATCATCAGCCTTAAGACCAACCAGAACTTTTTTGCTGATCTTTATCCACCCAGCATCACGATTTAGACACTGCAAAATCACGTTCTGTATTTCATTTATTTGCGGTGAGCCAAGCTCTCTAGCTATTCTTCGAGAAAGATCAAGCTGTGCTTTAGTTGCTGGCGTGAGAAGTTGCTGACCCTCTGAAGATCGTAGCCTTCTTGTTAGCTTCGGGCCGAGAAGAAGGACCACGCAATAATCTTCGTTGGATCGAACTCCACGCCCCATACCTTGCTCAATCCTTTCAACTTGTCTGCGCAAGTTAACTGTAGTGCCACTTAATACCTCGCTATCAACAAGGTCCGAATAAGAACTCACCTCAGGAAGATCGACCAACACAAGAACCCTACATGCGTTACCAGGAAGATCAATTCCATCATATCTATTAACCAGTACAGTTAAACCTACGTGACCATTACGCAATCTTTCAACACCAGCCGCTACCTGTTCCCCGATAAGGATCTGATGAGCTATGTTGCCCCACTCTCCTGCAGCTTGCTCAGAGGGGACAATCACTACTACATTCTCTTTTTGAGCCAGTTGTGCCAATAAGGTCTGAATTTCACTGGTCGTTAAATCGGGATTAAGCTCCTGAGGCATCAAAATCATCCGTTCGCCCATTGATTGGGATGACGAAGGAACTATTGGCGTACCTAGCGAGCCTTGAGTTGCTCCAAAATGAGTTACAATGACACTATCGTCCGCCAAGGTTGCGGTCATATATATTCTGCGTTTTGCACGCCGAAATGACTGTATTAAATCAGTAGCCGGAAAGTAAGGTTCGATTTCGAGCCGCTGGCCACCAATGACACAACGACATTGAGGCAATATCTCACGAAGCAACGGGTAGGTGAACTGAAGTTCGTCATCGCCTTGATGTTCATGCAGAACTCTTAAAATTTTGGGAGAGTGGGCATGCCATGACCAGAAAGGTACATCCATATAAGAGCGCGGATCGCTTGCTTCCACATCTAGAAAACGGGCTTCGTTATAACCACGAAGGTCTTCTGCCAAAAAAGTTAGAATCCTTCCATAAGCTTCATGGGTGTTGGGCAGAGTTATTCTAAATTGATCAGATATAGTCGATACACAAGCGTGCGCATCATCAATGATCAGGGAGCCTATATCAATTTTTGTAGTTCCGACACCAAAAACAGATTTTCCGTTGAAGAGTTTATATACATTGACTACACATATTTTCTCACCAGCCGTGTAGTCTGCATTACGCGGATCATCAGTGACCTCTATACCAAGAGCCTCTGCCTCTTGAATAACTTGATGCGTCAGCTGCTTATCAGGACAAACATATAATGAGGGCCCTTTTCCTTCATTCAGAGAGCTTTGTAATAGCAGAAGACCTACAAGTGTCTTCCCACTCCCGACATTGAGCTTGATAACACTGTCTTTATTTTCACGATTGTCAAACCAACGGTTCATAACTTCAGTTTGAATATCGCGAGGGAATGAGAAACTAGGATTCCTATTCAATGTAAAAAATATATCACGAGGATGGAGGACAACGTCGCTGTCATCATCAAGCATATCCGTAAAATCTATAGGCATCTTTTGGCCTCCATTTTAAAGTCGTCTCTCAACACCAAAATTTTAGTTCACAACAAATTCCACCCCAATGATTATTAGACTAGAAAGATAGCAATGTGTGCTTTACATCAAAATCCGACCCATCCTTTCTGACATGTGTTGTCTGAAATCGCTTGCAGGGCACAATATCATCTATATCAATCGGCCCAGATTTCAAAGTCCCTTTATCAGAATTTACCGCTATTGAGGCCTCTACCTTTTTCTTAGCATACAGTTCCTGCCCATCCATGACATATCCGAGCATACAGGCCATTGGGAGAAAACGAGAATATTGCTGAGTAATATATCTATTCAAACCTTCGGTCACATAAACTGTTGCCAAAGATGATCTTTTTCGTTTGTGAATGACGTTCAGCCTTTTGCACTCATAAGCCAAATACACATCCCTGTCTTGGTCTATAATAACGGCTATATCTATATACCCTTTACCCTCTACAGCCTCTGTATCTGCGACAGGCTCAAAAGGAACAAATTGCGCCTCGGGCCAGCCAATACGTCTAACAACCGGATCTTTGCATAGTCTATGCACTAGATTATTAGTAATATCATCTTCCTCAGAGCTTGAACTTAGCGCCTTTCTACACTCTGGCCAATTAACGGCAATTCTCTGTGTGAATCTTTGCTCTACACCTCGAAACCGCTTTATCCACTGAGTCATATTCCCTTGCGACATCTGCAAAACTTAACCCTTCTCTGCGACCAGATATGACTGGATGTCCATTGCAATTGCATCCGCATCTTCCAAAGCCGAAGATCTCATCCAATGCAATCTACTGAGCGGTTTCACTAGGTAGAGTCTATTTTCTATGAATAATCTAAAATCTGGAATGAGAGTAAAATTCCCTGGCAATTCTATATTTGCCGAACTAGCGAGTTTTTTTATGACTTCTTTCAGATCAAGCTGCTTCTCTTGGTATTCCATCTTCTCATTGTTATTAGAATTGACTATTGCCAACTCCAGAAGACCAAAATCTTCACTCTTTCCCAATAGGCAGGCAGTTATACCATCACTCAGGTCGAGCCAGCTTTCTAATTCCGAAACCAAACTTTGGGCGTACTCTTCTCTATTATCTTTGTTAGTAGTTCCCCATATATACGGAACGGTATTTTGATGGGGTTGAGAGGCAGGAATAATGTAGTTTACTGTATCCTCTACAATTGATATTTCTTCGTCAGAGAGCCCAAAGTATTGATATATCAGCGCATCAGTTTTTTCGAGACAATGTTGAACCTCATTCTCTGAAGAAAGAATTTTTGATGATTTTTCTTTAAATCCATCAATTATCTGAACAATTTCTTTTTCAATTTCTTTGCCCGTATCATCCAGCGTTTTTGAAGAAGGGAATGGTAGTTTTAGAAGCTCAGACTGCTTTACTTCTGGACGGCCAGAACCAAACGATGCTGTCCCATGAAAAGCAAACCATAGAGCAAGTTTACTATTAAGATATGCGGTTAAAACTTTGGCCTTTATACTCTCGCACTTAGGAAAGATCACTGCCATCAGTATATCTTGAAAAGTTAGTTCACTCTCGCAATACGCAGCCTTCAATCTCATCTGAGAGGTTCCCACTCCTCTTGAGATCAAAACCTTCTGCTGTCCGTATGAAGCTTCAAACCCCTTCCGCCTTACATGCGTTGAAGGCCATGAACTTAGCGTTGCCGGTTTTTGATACAGCATTTCCAGTGACTGAACAGGCAAATATGGATATTTGACTACCTCATCACTTATATGAGGGATTGTTGATGAGCGCCCATCATTAAAGGGCTGAAATCCCTGACCAATAAACCAGCCGACGTCTCTTTCATTCGCTGCGTGATTAGAGCTCTTAAATGGCTTAATAGAATCCCCTAACTTTTCAAAAGAGGACAAATACTTATATAGCTTCTGGTCTACTGGTCGCATCCATAATCGAGATTTTAGCGAAAAGTAGTCTTGTTTAATTTCATTCGAGGAAATAGACACACGATCACGGCTTGAAATAGTTATATTTCTCTTAAGCTGTAAGTTTAAATCTGCTTTTGGCGTCCAATATTCGATGCTGTAAACGTCTGAAGGCGACGTATTTTCTCCATATATAACCAAAGCTGCCGGACTTGTGGCTCCTCCAAACAACTGAAAACGCAAATCCGAGAAATTTATAATCCGAGTTATTTTTGCTTTCTCTACAAAAAGCGCTCTGGCATTAAATGACTTGGGGTTATGAAGAAACCCCATTGCTGGCACTAAAAACGAAATCAAGCCTCCTTTATTTACATGATTGAGAGACTTCCATGTAAATGCCCATGCATCCTCATTTCCCGGCATTGGAAGCTGATTGTCTTTACACCATTTGATAGATTTCCGATTTGGATTTCTTCTGCTCGCCCAAGGAGGGTTTCCAACTATCACATCATATTGATGAGCATTATCAGATGTGGCCGCAAAGAAATCTTGTTCTATTAAGGTTTTTCCCCATAGATCAGGAAGCATTTTTCCTTTCTTGATTAGCTTTTTTATATCCGGCGGAGAAACCTGCTCTAATAGAGCAATGTACAATGAAAAGATAGCAACACGAACAGCACTTCCATTTATGTCCCATCCATGAACCCGCTCTAGGATCAAGCACAAATTAGACCATTGTACTGACTGGACATCCCTGGATTGCTTCCACTGCTCACATAGAAGCTGAAAAGACCTAACTAAGAAAACGCCCGACCCACATGCTGGGTCTAAAAAACTTCCCGATTTTTTAATAGATTCAGAAATGCTATCCCAGAGCTGAGCCATTACTGTGTCGGCAAGAAACATGGGAGTGTAATAAGCACCCAAGTCTCTTCTCTCACCTTCCTTTTCACCTAAAAAGCGATCATAAACAGCGCTAATCAGCTCAACAGGTATATATTGAAAGTTATACCCCCAAAAGCTCCTTTGGCCGCTCTCCATATCTTCAGTACCTGATCTAAAACGACTCAATATGTTAAGATGACGTTCAGTTACCTTGACTTTGCTTTTCTTTGGGTCAAATGAGCTCGGCGAGACAAAAACATTTCCATTGAAATCTCTTGCTAAAGCTTTAAACAACCGTTCCAAATTTGATGTTTTACCAGATGAAAGAACATCAACCAGAGAAGAGGATTTACCATCAAAAATAGACTGGTAGTATTTCTCAGTAATGATGGACCTATCTTCAAGATATGAAATAAACATGGTCTGCATAAGAAGTGCTTGCGCAGAATCCGTATCCAAATCTTTTACCAATTCACCATGAGATAGAATCAGATTTTTTAGCAGGTAATAATCAATTCGTTCATTTAGCTTAAAATACTCCTTATGTTCCTGCCATAACCGGCCTGTCTCAGCACCAGAAATAAGGCTCCTTATTTTTAACATTTCCTCGCTTAATTTAAGGGCCTCAATAAGGCAACTACCTTCAAATTCTTCATCAGAGGATCTAACAGGCAACTTGGCAAGCGAGAAAAACCTGAGCGTATCGCCCGTAATAACAAGCAAAGCGCTTGCTAAGCCTTGGTTCCACAATTTTGCGTGGACTTTCATCACTTCAGTCTGGTCATACTGATCTCGAACCAAGTAAGCAAAAGTTGGCACACCTTGCACACAAAACAGCGCAGACAAGCCAATTTTCTCAAACGAATCCCTTATTGCCCCCGCATGAGATGATCCGGCTACAGCATCACTTGGGAAATATACTTCAGGAGCACTTCTGTTTTCGAAACCAAAGGCCTCGATCCATTCAGAAGGAATTTCAATTTGTTTGTGTACGCCCATTATCTACTCTCACTTACCACTGAGTGATCAGCGCTAGAGGAAGGCACTGCTAATATTAATTGTCCTTGCGCATCTTCATTTTGCATTTCCATTATGTCAGCGCGCAATTCAGCTATGACCGCTGCGAGAGGAACAGCTATCAGCACATCTGCACTAATTTGTCTGTCTAGTAATCGCGCCGTTGAACACGTGTTGTTTTTCAGATCAATCAGGAGGGTCAGGGATTCCAACTCATCGAGAGATACGCTGTTACACAAATCAAACAAAGCTTCAGATATGCCGGACAAGTTTCCTATTTTTATTGAGCAAATATCAGTCAAGCGCTTCAAAAGCGCTATGGCCAGTATGTCGCCAATAAGAAACTTAGCCGAGTGACCATTGAATGTAGAAAGTGAAGGCAGTACTGTCTTCCAATGCCTGTAGGCCTCAGGGTTCAGGCCTACTGCTTTACGTAGCTGCCCCGGTGAATATTTCATGGCCGTGAATCCATTCTTGTTGTTAGCAACAGGCTAGTATGTTGTTAACAACAAGTCAATATTCATGACTGATGTGGGTCAGACACTGTCGAAAGACAAATGCAATGATGTCCGCTTTGGGTCGAAAGTCGTCCATCAATGAAAATCCACCCCGTCCAAAAAATGCCCGCCATCGGCGGTGAGCACATTGGTGTAGATTTCCGTGCTTTCAATCGATTTGTGCCCCAGGAGCTGGCTGACGATCTTCAGCGGTCGTCCGTGTAAGAGCAGATGAATCGCGAAGCTGTGCCGAAAGGTCTTACTATTGATATTCATTAGCGCGCCCCCTACTCTCTCCACCAGATCATGGATATGTCGGTTCACCGTCTGGCGCGCCATCGTGAAAATGCGTTCGTCTTTCCGAAAATGCCCCGCGTACAAGTAGCTCTGCACCCGGTCAATCAACATCGGATCCACGATGGGAATGGCCCGCTTGGGGCTGCGGGCGAGCTGAGTGTTGGTCGGCCGCCCCGGCCGTTGCTTTAAGGTGCGCAGCACCACCATGAAATCGTAGCCGTCATCCACAAAATGACTGGGCGTGAGGGCCAAGACTTCGGAGATGCGGGCCCCCGTCGTCCACATCAGGTCGAGGATCAGGCGATAGGTTGGGTGTTTTTCGGCGTCGAGCAGGCCGAGGATTTCGGGTTTGAGGAGATAGGCGGGCATGGCCTCGACGGTGTCGAGCACCATCTCGCGCTTGGCGATAAGGCGCTTCCAGTCGATCTGGACGTGCTGGATGGGGAACGTATCGAGGCGTGGCTCGTTCGGGTAGAAGAGCCGTTTGGGCCGGGGCGCCGGAAATGCCCCGCCGCTGTCCTGAATCCGTACCATATTCACCAATATTCCTGGTGCACATTCGTCCCTGTTATACGCCCCGTTTTTGGCCTGTGCAAGCCCGAATATTCGGCAAAGAAAGGGAAAACCAGGAGGGTTCCAGAATAGGGGGAACGGGTGCAAAACACGAAAAATCAGCCGAAAACGCAAAACACCGGGCAAGCGGCCCCCGGCCCGAACGTAGCGATTGTGACAAGGGGAATTAGCGGCGCCGCTGGTGCGCGCGAATAAGGATCTCAAGCCCTTCATGGGGATCGAACCCCAGACCCAGGCAATAGTCGACGAATTCGGCGACATCGATGCGCCGGCGGTTTTGTTCAAGCTTGCCGATCACACTGTGGTGACGCCCGACACGCTCCCCCGCCTGACGCAGCGTCAAGCCTTTGGCCTCGCGCTGGGCTTTGAGCCAGACGCGCAGCGCGTTGTAGTCTTGTGTGTACGGAGAGTGTCTCATTGTCGCGATAGTAGAGACGCGCTACAATGTCGCGAAATTCGAGACAAGCTGTTGTTATATGACGTCCTCCCCGCGCATTGAGCCCACCCTCCTCCGCCTGCTGACCGCCCGTGACGGCACGCCCTTTACCCGCGACACCTTGCTGGCCGAGTACCGGGCGCTCAGCCACGAGCACGGTCGCACCGGCCGCGCATCCTGGCAGTTCATCGACCGCAATATCCGGCGCCTGGCACGTGCCGGTGTGCTGACGGCCCTGCCGGGCGCCAACGGGTAGAGCTGCTGTCCACGATCGGGGAAACTGAGGCCTACGATGAAATCTGCACGGATCTGCCCACGCTGCAGCCGAGCGTGCAAGCCCAATACAACGAGGCCAAGGATCGGAGCCTGAAATTGCTGGGGCGTATCCGCGCCCTGGAGACGCTGATCGCCACGCAAAGCAGCAGTGCGGCATGAGACTGCGCGACTGGCAACGGGCGTGCCTGCATCAGGCCGAAGCGCAGTACCGTCAGGGACAGCGCCATTTTCTGTGTCTGGCCACCCCGGGTGCCGGAAAAACCCATTTCGCCGCCACGTTGGCCGCGACCTTGCTGGAAGCCGATCTCGTGGATTTGGTCATCGGCTTTGCGCCGTCGGTGATTGTGGCGGACGACATTCAGGCCGCGCTCGCCGCACAAACCGGCGCCCGCTTTGACGGCCGTCTCGGTGCCCGCGGCTTGACCCTGACCTACCAGTCGATGCTGACGCAGCCGAAGTCGTTCTGGTCGCTGTTTCAGACCGAGCGGGTGTTCGCCATCTTCGACGAAATCCATCACTGCGCCGGTCAAGAGCTCGCGGATGCGAATGCCTGGGGTGCCCCGCTGATCGCCAATCTCCAGGAACAGGCAGCGTATACCTTGGCCCTGACCGGCACCCCTTGGCGCTCCGACCAGCGGCCCATTGCGCTGGCCCGCTACGGGACCGGCAGCGTAACCTGCGACTACCGCTATGGCCTGGATCGGGCGATTGCCGATGGTGTGTGCCGCGTCCCCCAACTGACCCTGATCGACAATGACACTATCCGGGTGCAGCGCGATGGCCATACGGCGCACTTTGACGGCCTCAAAGCGCTGGTCGACAGCGACGCCTGCCGTTATGAGGATATCCTGCGCTCCGAGGCACTCATCACCTACAGTCTGCGCCAGGCCACCCGCAAGCTTGACAACCTGCGCCGACACGATCCTCGCGCTGGCGGCCTGGTCGTCGCGAGCAGTGTCGATCATGCACAGCAGATTGCAGGGATTCTATTGCGGGAATTCGGTGTGCAGGCCGCGGTGGCTACCTACCAGGAACGTGACCCGCTGACGACGATTCGCCAGTTCAAGGACAGCGAGACGCCCTGGATTGTCAGCGTCGGTATGATCAGCGAGGGCACGAACGTGCCCCGGCTCCGGGTGTGCTGCCACCTGACCCGGGTGAAAACCGAGCTGTACTTCCGCCAGGTGCTGGGCCGCATTCTCCGCGCCAACGGGATACGCCGCGAGAAAGCCTATTTCTATATGCCGGCCGAACCGACCCTGGTCGAGTATGCCGAGCGGCTCATCGAGGACATCCCCGGCAATCCACCCGTAATTCGCGACCGCCTGCCGGCCCAGGTGACCGTCCGAGCCCGGGATACCGCTGTGAGCTCCTCAACCGACCAGGGCGCGGACCTGCCCGAGGTTACGGTGGACCTCGATGCCAGCGGGTATGAGAGTCGCACTTCAGCGCCGTCTAATCTGTCGGTCGCGTACGACACCTGTGTTCACTGGTCGACGCGTTTTCACAGCCAGATTCTGGCGATTCACGGCCTGTCCCACTCCTGAAGCCGCTCCTCAATGGTTCGTTCCGGCGGTTTTACCTCCAGTTTCTGAATGCGCTTCAGCGGAAACCGTTTGGTGATTTTGGGCGGTCGACGAAAATCGTATTTACCCTGAAAGTCGACGTGGCGCCACGTCAGTACTGACCCTCGGCCAATTTCTTCGACCATGGCCTCGTAGGCGCCGGGATCCTCTTTTTGAAGGGCAACCAGCTGGGTGGACAGGGTCAGATAGTTCCAGAGAATGATCGCGTTCTGGATCACCGATCGTGCCAGCGTGTACTTTTCCTGTTCTTCCTTAGCGCCCACCTGGAACTCGCTCTTACGATCCCAAAATACGGCATCGTGGAACTTGTTCGACAGTTCAACGAGATTCAACTGCTTCTGGACGCGCTGACGAAGCCGCAAGTCATCATAATAGGTTACGAGGTATTGGCTTTTGGGAATGCGCCCGAAAGCCTTCAGGCACTTATACAACGGGTGGTCACTGCTGTATGAATTGAGACGGGCGAATAGCTGGGAGGCGGTGCTCACCCCGAGGCGGATGGTGCAGACAAAACGAAGCATGTCATCCCAGTGCTCGCGAATCGTTGTGACATCGACTTTGTTGCGCGGCAACAGTCGGTAGCCTCGCTGTTCGTAATATGCTTTGCCCTGAAAGTCGTAGAGCCCCTGCTCTTCGATACGCTTAATGCGCGGAGCAAAGGAAATACCCAGAAAATGGGTTAGTCCAAACAGGGCTTCGGTATAGCCGTGCGTGTCGGTGGCGTGGACACGATTTAAGGCGGCCGTGTTGTGCACCAGGCCATCGAGTACATAGGCGGCTTCGCGTTCGGTCGCGCTGAATACCGTTGAGTGAAACAGGCTCTGCTTCTCATCCACAAAACTGTAGACCGCCACGCCACTTTCTTTGCCGAAATACTTGAATGAATACTTGGCATGTAACGATTCGGGCGCGACCGTCACCTTTTTGCCGTCACTGCTGGAATACAATCGGTCGTCCTCCACCTTATAGACCCGGCTCAGCGCAACCTCATCGATGACATCAGTCAGAGATTTATTGGCCTTGCGAAGGTTGTCGGTCGACATCCGCCAGTTGACGAATTCAAGCAACTCGTTGGCATTGATACCCAGTGATAGCCGGCCCATTTTGTGCGGACCAATATTGCAGCCCAAGGCCATCAGCGCCGCATAGGCAGTTTGCGGGTTCGCTGCTTGCGTGACATGACGCTGACTGTGATGGGTTAACTGTCCAAGGAAGGGATAATGGTGTTCGACCTCACGCAGAATCTGCAAGATCGAAACGTTTCCCGACTCTCTCAGGCGTTCGGCAATATATTTGTGTGTCGGCGTTTCCAGTGCCGGCGTTTGAACACCAAAACGGCCTCCAGGTTTTGGTCGTAAATACCCGTTGTTCCCCAAGGCAATGCGCTCATTCACAGCGATATAAGTCTTGTTCAACTTGGTTTTCAGGCGCGCAAGATGTGTCTCACAATCCGCATACTCCAGCAGTCCAGCCTGCCTGAGCAGATCCATACGCTGACTCTGCCAGCGTTGAGCATCAATCAAATAACTATGCAGACTGCGGAAGTTAAACCCATACGCCAGATTGAGTTTCCCTCCCTTGATGGCTTTCATCATGTGAACAAAGAGCAAGGCCACCACAAGGTGCTCGCGCAAGCCGTCCGTGGTGGTGACCGCTGCCTGCTCCTTTCGGGTTAAAAATGTGAGCGGAACCGGTTTGTGTTGCTGATAAGCCTGGACCGCCGCCAACAAACGAGATTCGCTGTGCTCTTCTTCGAAGGTCAACAACTTCACCGTACGCCGGAGCTTACGATCCAGCGCCAAGGCGCCCTCTTCCAAGGTGTCATAGTATTGGTATTGCTCCTGGGCTCGACGTAAATACTCCGAGGCCAAATTCGCCTTGCCGCTGACTTCATCATCCTCAAAATCGAGGGTCGTCAGGGCGAGATTTCGGACCAGCTCATTCTTCTGTATCGGTGTCATACTCTCGTCTTCCATAATACGGAGGATCTCACTGGCGAAGTCCATCAAGCGTTGCTGTGAACTCACAATATCGCTGAGAATCGGGGCGTGTTTGGCCTGCTCATCAAAGACACGCTCCCTGGCCATTTTGAGTGCCTTGTTATGGGCGGTTTTGACCACCGCCAGGAAAGATTTCATGGCATGATCCTGGCGCTGAAAAAACTGGAATTTGACAAAGGCTAATAGGTACAAGCAGGTTTTATTTGGATTGCGGAACTGCCCCAATTGGCTCGTTCTGGCTTTGGTGACCCATTTGGCGTAATGGGTTAAGGCCTGGTCGGTAAGGCCCAGCGCTTCGATCACCGATAAATTCCCGAGGTATAACTCTTGAAGATCCTCAAGGCGCTGAGCATTTTTGCTCAGTGATTTCGCTTTCACGGCCTGATCAATCGATTTGGATTCACTGAGCAACGTCGCTCGGTGACTACCCGCCTCCAGTAAATCAAGCAACGCAGATTTGCGTTGTGGGTTCAGGTGCGTCGCGACCACGGCAATGAGCCGGTCTTCCTCCTGCTGAAAGGTACTACCAATCAACCCCTCCAGTGTCTGCATGGGAGGCAAGACAATTCCCCGCTCAATACAGAAAGTTACCAGTGCACCTAGGGCGTCCGTTTTACTCATCTGCCGGTTGGCATAGATCTGAGCCTGTTCGCGCAACCTTTCTTCAGCCTCTAGGTCGAAGGCGATATACCCTTCCAAACGCATAATTTCCTGTCGGTGGCGAGTCGAGGTCGCCCCCACCATTGCATCGCGCAGGGATTGGAGGTCTTCTTTTGAGTTGCCCTTTAGGTCATGGAAGCGGTGATGACCGATAAGAAAGTGGACGTCTTTCGCCGGATAGGCATCCGGTTCATAAAAACGGAAACGCGCGCGGAAATAGCCGTATTGGAGAAGGAAGTTGAGCCGGCTAATAGACGTCCGTAACTTTCTGTAATACGGCCTTGCGTTAGGTGGTATCTCAAAAAAAGAACGACGGTCGGGTGCAGTTATTTTGGGGGGGCGATCATACTCCCTTATTTCTTTGGCGGGTGCGATCGATAGCAAGGTGGACATCGATTTGGCTTCCTTGTAAGTTCATCACCAGTACTCGCCCTAAGTGCATTAACTGGTCAAGAAATAACCAAAAACTGTATCGTACGATACAGTTTTTGGTTATTTTATGATCACTTATGATTTAATATCCGTCAGGGCATTTAGTTCATAAATCGCGCTCATATTACTGATTTATAACGCATAAACAGGATATATCGCACCATTCCGAAATCGCTGGGTTTTGTGGGATAATCGTACTATGAACGAAATAAACGTCAGTCGTACGCCACCCTCCCAAGCGCTGTATCAGGCTCTCTTGACGGCGTATAACCACTTCAATGACACCCTTTTTAGCGGGGCTTTACCTCCCGTTATTTTTACGGTTCAGCGCCAAAAGGACCTGCTCGGTTATTTTGCCCCTGAGCGCTGGGCCTCTCCGGATGGCGAGCGTTGCCACGAAATCGCGATTAATCCCACCCACATGGGGCAATCCCGCGTTATCGAGGTGCTCCAGACCTTGGTCCACGAAATGGTCCATTGCTGGCAACATTGCCATGGGTCGCCTGGGCGCGGCAGTTACCACAACAAAGAATGGGCCTATAAAATGATCGAAGTTGGCTTGCACCCCTCCTCAACAGGCGAACCCGGCGGTGACATTGTGGGGCAGCATATGAGCGATTATCCGATTGAGAACGGACTGTTTTTGCTGGCATGTCACTCACTCGTGAGAGAACAGTCCTTCACTCTCCCCTGGATCTACCGCTTAAAGGCGCGCAACGCGGAATCGACCAATACTGATGACGGTGAACTCACCACGCCTGGGGAAGCGCTCCCCGCGCCGGCCCTGACAGCGGCGCACTCCCCCGGAAAAGGCGAGGATTTCCAACTTAGGCAACTAGAAGCGCGTGAGCCCGAATCCTACCTCTATGCGACCTATAGTGAGCTTCTGCCTAACGACACTTTTTATAGTCCCCCGCTTTCAAAAACCAAACGGAAAACGACCTATCAGTGCCCAAGCTGCTTGACAAAAGTATGGGGGAAGCCCGAGCTCAACATAGCCTGTCAGGACTGCAACTGCCTGTTTACATCCGCATGAAAACGCCGGAATTGCAAACCTAAGTCACCACTTCTCATGTTGCGATTCCATCGTGCTACAGCACATCGTTGCTCGTCCCATTGGTAACTTCCCTCGAATTTATTTCTGCTCTCCTAAAGCGTCATGGAGTCGACGCGGCTCCCTACCCTGTGTGACCTACAGATTAATTCAGCTACGATGAATACCGTTAGTAGTCATTGAGAAGTTTTTGGTACACAGTTACCTTGAACATAACGTTTATAAATCAAACTGTTAGATATTTTGAATCGCGTTTCACAGAATTCTGTGAAACATCGAAATTTGCGAGCACTAAAATATGGGGAACCAGAGGGCAACACCACGCTCTATTGCAAGCAAGCTCTATGCGCAGACCATCAAACACCGGATGGGCGACATATCATTCGGGAAAATCGAGCGAGAGCTCTTAAGTGCTCAGGAATCTTCCGGTCCAGAATTCTGGGTGCACTACCCACGTAAGTTGTACCGGTATGCAAACGGGGCTCCGATAAGCCTCAAGCGCAGTAAAACAATGCTGGACACCATTGAAGCGATATTACCTGGCACCAGGCGCATCCTGGAACATCCGCTTTGGTTAGTCTTGGCTAACCCGGAAGCCTCGTCGGGAGAACTGGATTCGTACACAGGAATATTGGATCCAGCACTGATCGAGCGCTTAAAAGAGACCGACAAAGTCACGGGCAATCGGGCATGGCGTAAATGGACGGACCGCAGTCAGCTTTATCGAATCAGCATGTTGAATAATATGGACGCCCTGGCAGCATTACTAATCCTTATCCGGGTCTGCGAAATCAAAAAGTGGGTTCATCCGTACATTGAGGCCAAATGGACTGTCATACATTTGATATCCAGACTCGCCAGCTTCCGTCCTTTTATATTCATAGCGGAAGAGCTTTACCACCAAATATATGAAAAATTTATCCTGAGAAATTCACCTTTGCCCGACACACTGACGCCATCCGCAGTTCAATATTTCCCCGCATACTTTTCGTCACCGCCAATATTCCATACCATTTACCGGGAAATACAGGCGAACACCGGAATCGTTTGGCATGCTGCCCAACTCGGCCTTGTCGAAGAGAACGAACGGGAGCAAATGATGTTTCTATTTTGGGTGCTGCACTTTTTTGATCGCACAACTATCGACAAGCAGTTGAAAGAACTAACACAGGCACCAGCTTCATTTGATGAACTTCCTGAGCCGCTAAGCACTTTGATGGAAAATTTTAGGGGTGACAGCCGACGATATCTTCCGCGTCAAACCTTCTTAGGCTAAACGAGACTAAACAGCCAGCGTTCACCAAACACAGAAGAATTAGCAGAACTGTTCGGAGCAGGTATATTGCCGCTAGAAAACCTGTGCTCAAGTGCACCAGGATACTCAATAGGCCGATCCATCCAAGGATCGACGGTTGTCCGAAAGCACCATGTGCAACATCGCCGCCGCGGCGATGAGCCTGTCCTCGGTGTCGGTGATCAGCAACGCGCTGCGGTTGGCGTGCGGAGTTATAGGCCAGGGTCCTACCTCCGGGTATTGACTCGACAACAGCCGGTATTGAAGTTCGGGATGCGAGCGGCTATCGTAAACCCGTGAAATTGCAAATTGCCAAATTGTTATTGATAGCATTCGTATCCGGCGGCCTGGTGGCAGGCCCGACCGCGATGGCGTGGTCCATGCCGTCGGTCAATCAAGCTGGCGATTGCGCTCTTTGCCGGACTGATTCATCCCACCAGCAAGACTCAACAGCCGTTACGGCGCCCTGCTCTATGCCGGCTTGCGGCGCTGTCGCGGCCATCAACAGTGCTGACCCTGCGAGTACACTCCGCACTCGCGACGTACCCGATTTTCTGTTGGGCGTACTTCACGGCCGACTCCTGCCCGGGCCCGATCCCTTCCCTCCACGTCACGCACAGGCCTGATCGATGGGCGCTGATCGCGCCTAAGACATCCGGAATTCCCGCAGTCGCGTGCGTTGTATCGCTGCGGGAACGATCTAACCGGATAATCATCGAAACCACGTGGAGTTACATTCTGATGACAAAGCATCTGCACCACGCCATGGCGCTACTGTCGCTGATGGCCTTTGCCATGGCTGTAGTCATTTACACGCTGCGAAGCGACGTTTATGCCAGGCCCTGAGCGGTCTTATGCCGAAATAAGGACACCGAATCAATACGCGCTTTCAAAGCGACAGATTCCTTGTCCCGATCGATCCGGCAATGGTGCCGGTTTTCTTTTCTTTTCCCAAACGTACGTATGGAGGGTTCTATCATGAGCTTACATCTAGGCGATACCGCCCCCGACTTCGAGGCGGATACCACTGAAGGCCGGATCAACTTCCACGACTGGATCGGCGACGGGTGGGCCGTACTGTTCTCCCACCCGGCCGATTTCACGCCGGTATGCACCACCGAACTGGGCGAGACCGCCAGGCTGAAGGACGAATTCGCCAAACGCCAGTGCAAGGTGATCGCCGTTTCGGTGGATTCGGTGGAGGATCACAAAGCCTGGTCCGGCGATATCGAGGAGACCCAGGGCCACGCGGTCAACTTCCCCATTATCGGGGATGAGAACAGGAAGGTCGCACAGCTTTACGACATGCTGCATCCCGGTGAGGATGACAGTTCGACCGTGCGTTCGGTGTTTCTGATCGATCCGAACAAGAAGGTTCGGATGACGCTGACCTATCCGAAGAGCGCGGGCCGCAATTTCGACGAGATCCTGCGGGTGATCGACTCGATTCAATTGACCGACGCCTACAAGGTCGCCACACCGGTGAGCTGGCGCGACGGGGACGACGTGATCATCCTGCCGTCGCTGTCCGATGATGAGGCCAAGGTGCACTTTCCGGAAGGCTGGAAGACCCTCAAGCCTTACCTTCGGGTGACCAAACAGCCGAACCGTTGATGCGTGTCTGTAACCAGCCTTTCGTGGGCGCGGGTAACCGCGCCCATTTTTGGCCAGAGCCCCCTTATCAGGCAACTTTAGCAACCATGAAAAACATGCGGAGAGTCGTTTCTGCGGTACCTTTCCTTTTCGCCGTAACCTGCATCACCTTGAACAGGCGGGGAATGGAGTACCCGCCATGAGCCTCTGGCAGTACCTGTTGCTGGCGACGGCCGCCGGCGTGCTGCTCAATCTCACGCCCTGCGTATTGCCGGCACTGCCGATCAAGCTGCGCAGCATCGGCCGAGTGGTCGGCGATGGTGCCGGCCGGCGTCTGCTCGCCGGCGGCGCGCTACTGGGCGGAACGCTGACGTTTTTCGGGGCGCTGGCGGTGGCCACTGCCTGGTTGAACTGGACCTGGGGCGCCCTGTTTCACTCGGCTTCATTCCGGTTGACGCTCGCCGCCGTGCTCGCCGGCCTCGGCGTTTGGAGCCTGGCCGGGCGCGGGTTTCAGCCACCGCAGTGGGCCTACCGGATGCGGGGGTCGGGCTACGCCGAGCCCTACTTCGCCGGTCTGTTGGCGGCGGTGCTCTCCACCCCCTGCACCGGGCCATTTCTGGGTGGTGTACTGGCCTTCGCCCTGACCCAGTCGCCGGCTGCCATCGTGGCGATTTTTCTGGCAGTCGGTGTGGGCCTGGCGCTGCCCTATCTGATCCTGCTGGTCCGCCCCGGCCTGATCGCGCGAATACCCCGCGGCGGCGCCTGGCTGCTTCGCATCCAGCAATTTCTGGGCCTGGTCCTGCTGGCCGGTGCGGTGTTCTTCGCGGCTACCGTGCTCCCGGGCAATCTGGGGCCGCTGCTATGGACGGCCTGGGCCACCGTGCTTACCTTCTGGCTGCTGCGCACGCTATGGGACGGCCCCGATCTCCGGGCGCGCCTGGTACCGGCGTTGGTCCTGGCCGGCACGGTGGCCACGGCGCTCGCGCTCTGGCCGCAACCGGATCGCGCCGGGACCGATACCCTGGCCTGGCGGCCGCTGACCATGCAGGCGCTGGCCGATGCACGCGCTGCACGGCAGCCGGTGCTGATTGAATTCACCGCCGACTGGTGCATCAACTGCAAAGTGCTCGAGCAGACCGTTTACCGCGACCGGCGTGTGGTCGAGGCTGCTCGCGCGGCAAACGCGCTCACTCTGCGCGCCGATCTGACACGGCCCGATGAACGCCTGCAACGTTATCTGCGCGAGTTCGGCGGCGCCGGTCTGCCGTTTGCAGTGGTACTCGACGGTAACGGAAAGCCGGTCAAGCGGCTGCCCGACTTGTTTATGGCCGACACGCTGGCGTCAACGCTGCACAACGCTACGGAGGAATGAATCGTATGCGCATGAACAAATCCTGGGTCTTCGGCTGGTTGGTGCCCGGCCTCGGCGCTTTGGCGGTGGCGGGCGGGTTGCTGGTCTGGCAATGGCCGTCCGGCGAGCCCGAAACGACGCACGCCGAGAGTGACACAGCGCGCATCGATGAGGTACGCACGACAGCCGACCTTGTCGACATCCGCGCCGTGCGCGACGGCGCAGGTGGGCTGCAGGTCACTCTGCACATTGCCGAAGGCTGGCACGTCAACGCCAACCCCGCTTCCCTCGACTTCCTCATTCCCACGGAAATCACCGCCAGCGCAGACAATCCCCTGCCACTGCAGATCGACTACCCGCCCGGACGCTGGATCGACAGCGGCCTCGGCGAACCCTGGGCCGTTTATGACGACGGCACGAGCCTACGGGCCGCGTTGCCTGGCAATATCCCTGACCAACCCCTGAACGTCGCGGTTCGTGTGCAGGCCTGCCACGACGAGGGACGCTGTTTGCCACCGGATACGCTACAGGCACGATTCAACGTCAGGGGAAGTCCGTGATCTCTCGATTACGGCTTCCACAAGAAAGATTTCCATAGGCAAAGCTGTCACCAACCATGAGGAATAGAGTTGAACCTAACGGCAACGTGGGCGGGAACGATACCGAAACGATGTCTCCGCCAACCAGGTCTTCATCCTGGCGGATTTGCTGGTCGCCCCGACGCCATCACCCCACCCCGGCCTGGTCATTGGGCTTGTGATAATCTTGATCGTGATTAACGGAGCGCTGATGGCAGCACACTGTACAGGCAAAGCCGTAAAACAACTGCGGCGCAAACCCTTAACAACACGATTGGAGCGCAATGCGCGAAAAACTTGAGAAGCAGCAGGTCTGGCTCTATCTTGCCTGCATCCTGGCTGGCATGACCATCGGCTGGATTCACCGGGACTGACCGGGCATTGAGAGGTGTTGTTGTGGCCCGTTCTGGGTGTGCTCCTGTATACCACCTTCACGCAGGTGCCGCTGACACATCTGGCGCCGGCGTTTCGCGACCGCCGTTTTCTGATCGCGCTACTCACGGGCAACTTTATTCTGGTGCCGCTGATCGTTGGCGCCCTGGTGCTACTGCTACCGGATGATCCCGCCATCCGCCTCGGTGTGCTGCTGGTTCTGCTGGTGCCGTGTACGGACTGGTTTATCAGCTTTACCTATCTGGGCGGTGGGAATGGTGCCCGAGCCATTGCGGCCGCACCCGTGCTTTTGATCTTCCAGTTCGTTCTACTACCCGTGTATATCTGGCTGTTTATGGGTGATCTGGCTATCGAGCTGGCCGTCGGCAGCTATTTGCTGCCCGTTTTTTTGGATTGATTATCGTGCCCCTGATTCTGGCATGGTTGACCGAGCGATTGGCTGAAAGACACCAGCCGACCCTGAACCTTGTCGATCAGCTCGGTTGGCTGCCCGTACCGTTGGTGGCACTGGTGGTCTTCCTGATTGCCGGATCGCAGGTTAGCCTCGTGGTCGCAAAAGGCACCCTGTTGTGGCCGGTGCTGGTGGTCTTCATCCTGTACCTGGCGGCAGCTGCTGTCGTCGGCAAACTTCTCAGCCGGATATTCCGTCTTGCGCCACCGGTTGGCCGCACGCTGACGTTCAGTCTTGGTACCCGCAATTCCTTCGTCATGCTGCCGCTGGCACTTTCTCTACCGGACGCCTGGCGGGCCGCCGCTGTCGTTATTGTTTTCCAGTCCCTGATCGAATTGTTCGGCATGGTGATATATCTGCGCTGGGTACCCCGGCGCTTGATCAGAGAGTATGGTTAGCAATGCAAGCAAGGATCTTATCAACGTATCAATCGGCACACCTGAATCGTCAGCTTCCATTTTCGCTATTCGCGATTGACTGGACTTGACCATCCAGGCTAACTCAACCTGGCTCAAGCTTCTTGACTGAAATCACTGCGGACTTCAGCGTTATCCTCCACGCTCGTAAGCCGCCACAAGGATGATCAGGAGGTAAAACGATGAGCAGCGGCTGCTGTGACGACGAAACCGCGAATAACCTGGCGGCTGGCGAGCGGCGAAAAACCCTGTACGCCGTTCTGTGGATCAATGCCCTGATGTTCGCCGGGGAACTGACGGCCGGGATATTGGTGGACTCCAAGGCGCTGATCGCAGACTCCGCCGACAATCTCGGCGATACGTTGGTGTACGTCATAAGCCTGTTTGTTGTCGCCCGCAGCCTACGCTGGAGGGCCGGCGCCGCGTTCGCGAAGGGACTGATTCAGCTGGCCTTCGGCATCGGCATTGTGGCCTCCATCGTCGCCAGCCTGATGGGGGAACCGCAGCCCATCGGCCCGGCGATGATGGCGGTCGCCGGCGTGGCTCTGATCGGCAACCTGATCTGTCTCGCCCTGCTGATGAAGCACCGGGGCGAAGATGTGAATATGCGCTCGGTCTGGCTGTGCTCACGCAACGATGTGATCGGCAACCTGGGGGTCATAGTCGCCGGGGGACTGGTCATCGCGCTCGATTCCTTCTGGCCGGATATCGTCGTCGCCTGCGCCGTGGCTGCCGTGTTCCTGTACACCGCCTACCAGGTACTGCGCGATGCCGTCGGGGCGTGGCGGCACGAGCCGCGACTCGAAGGCAGCTCCGGTGAAAACAGGTAGCATTGCCAAAACGCGCCCGCGCGATATCAAGAGCGTGTTACTCGAGCTGATATGTACCGTTCACCAGCCCTGCAACCGCGCCTTGCCTCGATTTGCAATGTCATGTGCTAGCCCGAAAATTTCACCAGTCGGCAGAAGTTTTGGGTTAGCTTATAAAGTGGGCTCGGATTGCCTGACGGTCTCCGAACAAGAACGAGGGGGCGACTCCAAAGGTATCGCGGAATGTTCGGGTCAGGTGGGCCGAATCCGAGAAACCGGCGGCATGCGCGGCGTCTGTCAGCGAGGCGCCACCCAAGGCCGCCTCAATGGCCAGGCGCAATCGGCGCCAGAGCACATAGCGGCGAATGGGCACGCCGACCCGATCTCCGAAATGGTGTGACAGCCAGCTTTCGGATACACCGGCAGCGTGAGCCACCGCGCGATTTCCCAGCTCGTCGTCGAGATGTTCGTCCAGCCACGTCAGCGCGCGCTGCAGGCGCGGGTCCAGGTTGCGCCGCAGCGTGGATACCCCCTGACCCAGCAGCTCGCGGCAGGCCTGTTCGGCATCGGGAGAATTGCCATCGCCGCTGGCAAGGCGTTGCAGCGTCGCAAGGGGTAGCTCGTGATTGTCGAGCAGCCGGATTCGGCCACCGCCGAATCGGTGGCATGCGTCCTCGCACTCCCGGCCTTCTGGGTCCAGGTACAGCAGCGCGCAGGGCGTATCGCCGGCGTCGAACTCGTGCGGTACATCCGGCGGCACATAAAAAGCCGCCGCCTCCTGCCACGGCTGGTCCTGCCCGCCACGGACCCGCAAGCGGTCGTGCAGGCCCAGGGCGAGTTGCGCCGCGTGATGGCGATGGGGTTGGGCATCGAAGGCCGGGCCCAGGAAAAGCAGCCGATGGGGCCAGAGGAACAGATGAAAGGTCGGTGAGTACATGGCTGCCAGTTTATTCAAGCTTCGGGAGCCCGCCAAGCGCATTCTATCCGTGTCTTCACAAAGGCTGTCATTACGGAAAGGAGAATGCGCTGCCATGAGTTTCACAAAAGTACTGTTTCGCTACGGGACGTGGCCCGTGCTGTTTTTTGGCTTCGGCGGCGTAGTCGTCTGGCTGGCGTCAGCGAACGTCGGAGTCTGGCCGATGTTCGCCGTGCTTGCCGGCGCCGTTGCTTTTTCCTTCCTCGCCGAGCGGGTGATTCCCTACCAGCCCGACTGGAACCGCACCCACGACGATGTGGCGCGCGACTGGCTTCACGCCCTGATCAACACGAGCCTCAATCGGGCGGCACTGTGGTTACTGCCGTGGCTCACCTGGACGGCGCTCGGTGGGGACTTCTGGCCGCACACCTGGCCATTCGCCTTGCAGGTCGTGTTCGCCGCGCTGATCCTCGACCTCGGTATCGCAATGGCACATCACGCAAGTCATCGCTTCGCTCCCTTGTGGCGCTTTCACGCGGTGCACCACAGTCCCAGGCGTCTGTATGGCTTCAATGGTTTGATGAAGCACCCCGTCCACCAGGCGATTGAGACTGGCTCGGGCGTGCTGCCGCTCCTGTTACTGGGCATCCCCTTCGAGGTAGCCATCACTCTGCCGTTCCTGGTGGTCATTGCGCTGTTGTGCCAGCACAGCAACGCCGATTACCGCACGGGCGGGTTCAAGTACGTCTTCGCCAATGCCGAGGTGCATCGCTTCCACCATGCCAACTCGGCGGACGGCGACGTCAACTTCGGGCTGTTCACAGTCCTGTACGACCGTTTGATGGGAACCTTCCGGTATGAGCCCGACGCGGCGCCCCGGGAGAGTCGGCAGATCGGCATCGCGGGCGAACAGCCTTACCCTGTAAACTATTGGGCCCAGCTGGCCGAGCCGTTCCGCCCCAGCCAGTGAGAGGCGGCCGGCTTTGCGCATAGCGTAGCCCCCAGCATTATCAAGCCGATGATTCAGCCTGCTGCGGGTGCATGCTTCCTTCGCTGATGCCGGCAAGAACCCCGCAAGCCGCAACTTCACGGTCATCGTTGCAGCTCGCTCTCAGTGAAACGAGCTGTTTTTCAAGCGCCTGTAGAGCGGCTATCTGCGAGCGCACATGAGAGATGTGATCATCGAGCAAGGCATTGACGACGGCACAGGACTGATGAGGGTCGTCCTGATAGCGCTGCAGTTCGTGAATCTCTGCGAGCGACAGGTCCAGGATCCGGCAGCGACGAATAAAAGCCAGCCGCTCACCATGCTTCTCGTTATAAATACGGTAACCGTTCTCCTGCCGATCAGGGGGCGGCAACAAGCCCTGCCGTTCATAGAAACGGATCGTCTGTGTATCGACCCCTACCGACTGTGCCAATTGACCAATACGCATCGGGTTCCTCCGCAACGGATTCTCTACTCTATTGACCTTATAGCAGATATATAGTTTTAAATGATAGCCCGATCACATTCAAGTGGAGTCATATCATGAGCAAAAACTGCGGAGGCCCCTGTGGCGACGATGTAAAGCCCGCGGCGGATACCGATATGCAGGCCTCCTCCGACGCGTCGGGGGAATGGGTCAGCGTTTATGCCGTGCCGAAGATGGACTGCCCATCAGAAGAGCGCATGATTCGCCTGGCCCTGAACGGCGTTGAGGGGATTCGGGCGCTGTCCTTCGACTTGTCGAACCGCCGGTTGAAGGTCGTGCATGACGGCGCGGTCGAGCCCGTCACCGCGAAACTGAAGACCTTGGAGCTAGGTGCCTCGCTTCAGGAAAGCGTCGCTGCCGACCCCGAGACCATCAAGGGCGCCGAGTTCTCGGCAGCCTCTGCTAAGCAAGAATCCGGGGCCCTGCGCTGGTTGCTCGGCATCAATGCAGTCCTGTTCGTGGTGGAAATGACAGCCGGCCTGATCGCCCAGTCTACCGGCCTGATTGGAGAGTCCCTGGATAATTTTGCCGATGCGGCCGTGTACGGGCTCGCCCTTTATGCGGTTGGCCACAGCGTGAAAATGCAGCTACGTGCCGCGCATCTTGCGGGTGTGCTGCAACTGATATTGGCTGTTGGCGTACTCATAGAGGTGGTGAGACGCTTTGTGTTCGGTAGTGAGCCTGAATCGCTGGTGATGATGGCTATCGCATTCGTCGCGTTGATTGCCAATACCAGTTGTCTGCTGCTGATAGCCAAACATCGGGAGGGCGGAGCGCACATGAAGGCCAGCTGGATATTCTCGGCCAACGACGTGGTGATCAACCTGGGGGTCATCACCGCCGGCGCTCTGGTCGCGTGGACCGGCTCCAATTATCCGGATCTGATTATCGGTACCATCGCGGGGCTCGTCGTGCTTAACGGTGCCAGGCGCATTCTGGCGCTCAAGGGTTAAAGCATGCCCATTATTGGCAACAACCTCTCGCCGTACGTCCTGTTTTCCATATCCGGCCTGATAGCAGCATCGGACCAAACTGTAAAATGGCTGGTTCAACAAACAATGGCTTATGGCGAGTCGATCGCGGTGACCCCGTTCTTTAACTGGGTGCACCTATGGAACACCGGTGCCGCATTCAGTCTGTTCGCAAATGCTGGAGGCTGGCAGCGCTATTTTTTTATCGGAATCGCGGTGGTGGTCTCAATCGTGCTGATCAAGCTGATCCGTGAAAAAGGTCATAAGGCAGACGCCATCGCTTACAGTCTTATCCTCGGTGGCGCCATGGGCAATCTGATTGACCGGATCTTTCGCGGCTATGTTGTAGATGCCTTCGATTTCTATTGGCGAGACTGGCACTGGCCAGCCTTCAACCTTGCCGATATTGCAATTGTCCTCGGTGCATTGCTTCTCGTTTTCGCAAGCTTGCTGCGAAAAGAAAATCCCAATGCCGAGTTGGATGGGTCTTCCTGAAACCTACGCGGAAAAAGCCTTAAAAATGCGCTCGGTTTGACCGTGCTTGCCAGTCGGTAAGGCTGCATTTCCTGGCCGGTAATCAAAGCCGAAATTTGTTTCCCGAAAACGACCCGCTCCCGGCCAAATGGCGGCCAAGAGCGGGCTACCCGCATGCAATTACACCTTTTCATCCTGGCGGTGCAGCAATGTGTACAGAATTGGCAGTACAAACAGCGTCAGTAGCGTCGATGAGATAATCCCGCCTATCACCACTGTGGCCAGCGGCCTTTGAACCTCAGCGCCGGTACCCGTATTGAGGGCCATGGGCACGAAGCCGAGGCTGGCGACCAGTGCCGTCATCAGGACCGGACGCAAACGAATCAGAGCACCTTCCACCACGGCGGAAACCAGATCACCCTGGTTGTGCCAAAGATCACGAATAAACGCCACCATCACCAGACCATTGAGTACCGCCACCCCCGACAGGGCGATAAAGCCCACACCGGCGGAGATCGATAGCGGCATGTCCCGCAGCCACAGCAGCAGCACGCCACCGGTTAGGGCCAGGGGGACGCCGCTGAAGATGATCAGCGCATCTTTCAGCGATCCGAATGCCATTACCAGCAGAGCAATGATGATCGCCAGGGTCACGGGCACAACAATGGCAAGGCGTTGGCTGGCGGATTCCAGTTGCTCGAAGGTGCCGCCGTAATCCAACCAGTAGCCGGCGGGCAGATCCACTTCCTGTCGCACTCTGTTTTTGATTTCCTGCACAAAACCGCCCAGGTCGCGATCCCGGACATTGGCGGTGACCACCACCCGCCGCTTGCCGTTCTCCCGGCTGATCTGGTTGGGGGCCGGGGCCAGCTCCAGTCCCGCGACTTCTGACAGGGGCACATAATCGCCTCCCGGCAGGGGCACCGGCAGATCCGCCAGGCTGTCCACATCCCGGCGGATGACCTCGGGCAGGCGCACCACCAGCTGGAAGCGCCGGTCCCCTTCATAGATCAGGCCGGCATTTTCGCCACCCACACCCGCCGCCACCAGATCCTGCAGATTATCCACGGTCAGGCCATAGCGTGATAGCGCCATACGCTTGGGGTGTACCGACAGCATGGGCAGCCCCGTGACCTGCTCCACCCGGGCGTCGGCGGCACCGTCCACAGACTCGACCACCTTGAGCACGGCGTTGGCCGCGGTCAACAACTGATCCAGGTCATCCCCGAACACTTTAATGCCGAGATCCGCCCGGACGCCGGAGATCAGCTCGTTGAAGCGCATTTCAATGGGCTGAGTAAACTCGTAGTTGTTGCCGGGCAATTGCTCGACCGCCGCCTGAATCTCGGCAATCAGCTCATCCCGCGGTTTGTTCGGGTTCGGCCATTGCGACCGCGGCTTGAGAATCACGAAGCTATCCGCGATATTGGGCGGCATGGGGTCGGTGGCCACCGCCGCCGTGCCGATGCGCGCGAACACTTTTTCCACTTCGGGAAAGGCTTTGATGCGCTGCTCCAACGGCTCCTGCATGGCGACCGACTGCTCCAGGCCTGTCCCGGGAATGCGCAGGGCCTGCACGGCCATATCGCCTTCATTGAGCTGTGGAATGAACTCCGACCCCAGAGTTGTTGCCAGCCAGAGACAGGCCAGCAGCAAGGCACTGGCTCCTCCCAGTACCACCCAGCGAAACTTCAGAGCCAGCTCCAGCGCGGGCCGATAGAATCGCTTGGTAACACTGATAGCGACGCTTTCCTTTTCACGGATTCGTCCGGTCAGGAACACGGCAATGGCGGCAGGGACGATGGTGAGCGAAAACACCACGGCTGACAGCAGAGCCATGATGACGGTGGCAGCCATGGGATGGAACATCTTGCCCTCCACTCCGGTGAGGGAGAAGATGGGGATGTAAACCACGGTAATGATCGCCACCCCGAACAGGCTGGGCCGGATCACCTCGGTGGTGGCTTCGTACACCAGTTGCAGACGCGCCTTCAGCGGCAGGCGCGCACCCGTAACCTGCTGAGACTCGGCCAATCGCCGGATGCAGTTCTCGACGATGATCACCGCGCCATCGACAATCAGACCAAAGTCGAGCGCTCCAAGACTCATCAGGTTAGCGGATACGCCGGTTCTGACCATGCCGCTAATGGTCGCCAGCATTGACAGGGGAATCACCGCCGCAGTGATGAAAGCAGCGCGCAGGTTGCCCAGGAGAAGGAACAACACAACGATGACCAGCAGCGCTCCCTCGAGCAGATTCTTCTCCACCGTGGCGACGGCCTTGTCCACCAGGGTGGTCCGGTTGTAAGCGGTTTCAAGGAGAACACCCTCGGGCAGGGAGGGACGGATTTCCTCCAGCCGCTCGGCAACAGCCTGAGACACACTGCGTGAGTTTTCCCCCATCAACATCATGACGGTGGCGACGATGGTTTCCTTACCGTTGAGGGTGGCGGCGCCGGTGCGCAGCTCCTTGCCTATGGCTACCTCGGCGACGTCCTTGACCGTGACGGGTGCACCATCGCGATTGGCGATCACCACCTGCTCCATGTCGCTGATGGTCTTCAACTGGCCGGGGGAACGCACCAGCAGCTGCTGGCCGTTGCGCTCGATATAGCCGGCACCACGGTTGGCGTTGTTAGCCCGTAGCGCCGCGACGAGCTCCTCGAGGCTCACGCCGACTTCCAGCAGCTTTTTAGGGGACGGAGTGACGTGGTATTGCTTCTCGTAACCGCCGATGGTGTTGATCTCGATCACCCCGGGCACCTGAGCCAGTTGCGGCCTGATGATCCAGTCCTGCACTTCACGCAGGGCGGTGGCATCCCAGGGCTCGCCGTTTTCCCGTGTTGCACCGGCAATCGCGTCCACCGTATACATGAAGATTTCGCCCAATCCGGTGGCGATAGGCCCCATTTCAGGCTCCATTCCGGGCGGCAGGACGCTTTTAATGGCACCGAGGCGTTCATTGATCAGGTTGCGGGCGAAATAGATATCCGTGCCTTCCTCGAACACCACGGTAACCTGCGACAGGCCATAACGGGACAGTGATCGCGTGTAGGACAGCTTGGGCAGGCCATACAGCGCCGTTTCAACCGGGAAGGTGATACGCTGCTCCGCTTCCAGCGGTGAATAACCCGGTGCTTCAGTGTTGATCTGCACCTGAACATTGGTGATGTCCGGTACCGCATCGATGGGCAGGCGCTGGAAGCTCCAGACCCCGACACCGATCAGAACCAGAATCATTGATAACATGAGATAGCGCCGCTCTACAGAGAGGCGCACGATAGCGTCGATCATAGTGGTTTCCTGTCAGTGGTCGTGGCTGGCGCCGGATTTTTCGATATCCGCCTTGATGAGATAGCTGTTCTCCACCACGTAGTGTTCGCCGGGTTTCAGGCCGGAGAGTACTTCGGTGAACTGGCCATCCGTGCGGCCCAACTCGACAGGCCGGGGCTCAAAGCTATTGCCCTCCTGCACAAACACGACCCGGGATTCATCAAGTGACTGCAGGGCCCGATTTTCTACCACCAGCGGCGCTTCGATACGCTCTACCACGATGCTCGCCGAAACCAGCCGGCCCGGTGAAAGCAGCTCCTCTGCGTTGGCAATTTCTGCCCGGGCAATGACGTAGGGCGAGCCGCTGTTCTGCGGCACGATATGACTGATCCTGGACTCATGTTGGGCATCTCCGGTGTCAATTCGCACCAGCTGTCCTGGTGCGATTTCGCGGCGCTGCCCCGGGAAGATTTTCAATTCCACCCATAGCGGGTCGAGCTTGGCGATGGTGAACAGCGCCTGCTCCCCGGCCAGCTCGCCGACGTTGATATTGCGCTGGATAACGGTACCGGCGAAAGGCGCACGCAAGGTGTAGGGTTGGAGGCTGTCGTTGGATTCGATGCTGGCCAGTGGCTCGCCAGCCTTGACCGCGTCACCAAGACTGGCATTGATTTTCGTAACCTGACCCGGGAAGCGTGCCCTGATCAGGGCAATCCCGTCGGGATTGGGAACAAGGCGGCCATAACTGCTGATGGTGCGCTCCAGGATGCCGGCACCTGCGGCCTTGCTTCGGATACCGGCTTGCTCCGCCACATCGGCGGAGATTTCCACGTAGGTGCTCTCCGACTCCTCGTGCGCCTCGTTTACGCCACCATGCGCATTTTCACCGTGGTCATCTTCCGCGGCATGAGTCGGTCCGACCGTCAGCACATAGACGCTGGCGAGTATGAGTAAATAATAAACGACTTTCATGGTAGTAATCCTGTTGTTCAGCGGTCAGCCAGAGGCTGCGCCGTCAGTTGTTCGATCAGAGCCTGGTTGAGCAGCGCCGTGGTGGCGGTATCGACCAGCGCCTGCCGGGCGGAGAGCAATTCCCGTTGGGCGGCGGTCCACTCCACATAGCTGTAGCGACCTTTCTCGTAGGCCTCGCGGGTCTGGCTGAGGGCATCACTCAGATCGGGAAGCACTTGGCCGCGAATCTGCTCAACCGCCTCGATGTTTTGCTGCCGCTGTCGGTAAGCCTCGAACAGGCGCGAGTGGAGGCGAAGCAGGGTGTCCTCCCGGCGGTACCGGACTTCATCCCGCGCCGCCAGAGCGGCTTGCACTTCGCCGCGATTGCGCCGTCCGGAAAACAGCGGTACGGAAAACCCGCCGACCAGCGCCGAGTCATCCGTCTCCTCGAACTGCCGGACACCCACCTGCCAGCGGATATCGCTCTCGGACTGGCTCCGTGCCAATTGGACTTCCGCCTCACGGACGCGCCGCTCGCTGGCATAGATTTGAATGGCCGGGCTCTCACTGACCCGCTGGTACAGGATCTCGAAACTGTCGGAGGACCCGAACTGGAACAGGTCGCCCTCCAGACTCTGAAAGTCCGGACGGGTATCACCCCAGAGCGAAGCCAGAGCTATTTTCCGGCTCTCGTATTCGCTTAACACGCGGGACTGCTCGATACGACTCCGGGTGAGCGCGGCCCTGGCGCGCATGACTTCGGCCTGGGGCGCCGCGCCCCGGTCGGCGCGACGGGTGACGATCTCGTGGGTGGCCTCGGTCAGCGCCACAGCGTCAGCGGCCAGTTCAAGTTTTTCCTGCAGGGCCAAGGTGGCGACAAAACGCTGGGCCACCTGTCCCAGCACATCCAGGGTTTCGGCCTGGCGCTCGGCCTCGACCAGAGCGTATCGCGAGTCGACGACGCTGACGCGGGCCTCACGCTTGCCGCCAAGTTCGAGAACCGATGACAAGGACAGGGTGTACTCTGCCGCGTCGCTCCCCTGCCGGTTGCCGCTGCCGAGGACGTTTTCCACCTCCAGGCCGGCTTCCAGGGCAGGATTTTGATCCGCCGTGAAACGACGGCCTTCAAGGCCCTGAAGGCGAAAATCGAAAACCTGCAGGGTGGGGTTCTGCGCCACGGTCCGCGAGAGGGCATTGGCAAGTGTGAGAGGTGCCTGCTCGGCGTACGCAACAGTGCCCGTCAGGGTTAGCACGAGAAGACACAGCAAGGTGTTAAAAAATTGACGCGGTATTGCCCGCAGCCCATTTTTAATGGGCATTCCAAAAAACATGAAACTACTCCTACGCAAGTCTAAATGACAGTAATTCCCCGGGTTGGGGAAAGTGCTCGCAGGATCAAACGATAGGAGGGCGGAAAGGAGAGGATTGATCGACAGAGGAAAAGCGGGCCCGGTAACCCGTCAGGCTTTTCTCCGGCATATTGCCCAAAGCGTCAGGCAGGTAACCCATCGATAGCATATGGCAGTGCCCATGGCATAGATCACATTGCACGAATGAGTCGCCGGAATCGTCCGGCGCGGCGGGAGACTGATTGCCGATCGTGTCGGCTGGCTCAATATCCGAGGACTCAGTTAAAAGCTCAGCATCATGGTGAACCACTCCCGGATTGTAAAACTGACCCATATCAGCAACAGACACCACCGACTGCAAAGCCATCAGGAGCATCATTGCCATTATGAATCTGCGTCTAACCACGCCAGTTATGCCCAAACAAAAAGGAAGGGAAGTCTAGCGGCACAGCAATTGCCTGTAAAGTCCTCTACGCATTCGGGGGCTACGTTCAGCGCCAAGACATTTACCAAGACCATGAAACGGTTGTCCGTGAGTGCTGGATAAGCTCTATTCATTGGAGTTTTTCCTTTGATTAGCGACTAATATCCAGATTCATTTATTATAGATCGTCAAGTCCCAGCGGTCGGTTGGATGGTTTTTTACCGGGTCAATTTGCAAATCGGCCGCCTGCCACCAGTATTTTCCCAGCCATTGTGATGCGGGCAGAGCGCCTGACTAGACAGCAAATTGAACGGATCGTGATATCCGCGACCATTTCGAACATTACCAGCAGCGTACAGCAGAAGACCGCCAGCAGGAGCGCGAACAATCCCGTTCAGTTAACCAGGGGCTGAAGGATCAGATTCAGGATCTGCAACACCGGCTCGCTCAGGCAGAGTCGAGAACGACAGAGCTATTTGACGCTAATGCGCAGTTACAACGCAATGCTGATGAATTAAAACAGGCCAATGCGGTGCTACGCAGCGACTTGAACGGCAAGATAGAAGATATCCAGAAGCTGAAACACGAGCATGAAGAAGCCGTGACGAAGTGCCGGGAATACCAGTATAAAAATGACCAATTGACGGAAAATATGGCAGTGCTCACCGCTCAGAAAGCAGATGTCGATAAGCAAGTGGCCGTGTTGTCCCAAGCTATGGAGACCGTCAAAGCCGAATTGAAAACTGCCCAAGACAAAGTGATGTTTCTGACGGACGAGAACAAGGTGATTCTTCAGGAAAAGGCGGTGATCCAGGGCCGGTTTAAACAACTTCAGGAATCGCTATAGTTTCATATCAGATAGGATAGAAGTGGCTAATAGCAACGCTTTTACCGCCCTAGCCTACCCCTCATCGCGGAAATCCCCCTGGTGAGCCAAGTTGGAATCTGCCTTACTTGGAATTAATACGGAATTGCTGACAGTAACCATGATTTCATTGACAAGCTTTGTTGGATCGATAGCTACTGGCCGTACAGTGGAATAGAAACGTTACATAACAGAGGCCGCTGCCTGAGTTTATCTGTTATATTCATTATAATTATCAATAAGTTGTGATGCTATGGAAGTTTTATGCTCTATATGTCGAAACACCCTTATGGCCTCAATGTCAGCGACGTGCAGCGCACCCTGAGCGTCGCCGTGGGCGGCAGCGAGGCCGGACAGGTGTTCGAGGGCATCCGCCGCTTTGATATCTATGTGCGCCTTGAAGAGCCCGCGCGCAACCGGGCCGATGTCATCGGGCAGCTCATTATCAAGAACGCCGCCGGGCAGCGCATTCCCCTGGAGGAACTGGCAGCCATTGAGGAAGTGGTGGGGCCGCGCCAGATCACCCGGGAAAACAATCAGCGCTTTATCACCATCCAGACCAATGTCCGCGACCGGGACATCGGTTCCTTCGTGGCCGAGGCCGATGCCGCTATCAAGCAGCAAGTGGATTTGCCGCCGGGCTATTTTCTCAAATGGGGTGGGCAGTTCGAACTCCAGCAGCAGGCCAACAAACGTCTGATGATCGTTGTGCCCATTACCCTGGCGCTGGTGTTCCTGATGCTGTTTGTCAACTTCAGATCCCTGCGCAACGCCCTGCTGATCATGCTCAATATCCCGTTGGCGCTGGTGGGCGGTATCGTCGCCCTCTGGCTGAGTGGTCAGAGCCTCTCGGTGCCGGCTTCAGTAGGATTTATCGCCCTGTTTGGTATCGCCCTGGAAAATGGCCTGGTGTTGGTGAGTTACCTGAATGAACTGGTCAAGGACGGGGTCTCCATTGCCGAAGCCAGTGTGCGGGCGGCCTGCGCAAGGCTGCGGGCGGTGATCATGACCGCCGTCACTACTGCCCTGGGGCTGTTCCCGCTGCTGTTCGCCACCGGCACCGGCAGCGAAGTGCAGCGACCACTGGCCACCGTCGTGGTCGGCGGCCTGGTGACCGCCACCATCCTGACCCTATTGGTTATACCCGCCCTGTATCACTGGTTTGCCGACAAACCCGCTGATATGAGCGAATCCCATTAACCCGGAGTGATTGTCATGCAAGAGATCAAAGCCTATATCAAACACCACAAACTGGAAGCCGTGACCCTGGCCCTGCACCGTGTGCAGGGCGTCACCGGCATGAGCGTCGCCCACGTTGTCGGCTTCGGCCGCAGCAAAGTCAATACCAGCGCCGCCAACCCGATCGATGGCGCGGGGGATTTTGTCAAGCACGTGAAAGTGGAAATCGTGTGTCACGATCAGTACGTGGACGAAGTCGTCCGCGTACTGAAAACCGTGGCGCACACCGGACTGCGAGGAGACGGCCGTATTTTTGTCAGCGACGTCAATCGTGCGATCCGGATCGAGGACGGTGCCGAGGACAGTACGGTTGTCTGAGAAAAGAACCCGCCCTCTTCAAGCGGGCGGGTTCCATTTCAGCTGTCGCTCCCTCTGCGCCTGATGATTTATCTTCAACAGGAGCTGTGACTCATGACCTTGTACAGTCCGTTCAAGCCGTTTTGGATGGCTTTACCGTGCAGGGTTATGACGACAGGACAAGATTATGAGTGATTCACCCAAGCATCGAAAAACTGACCCGAAGAATGCTCCCTCCTTTCGAACACATCGTATCCACGCCATCAACAGTGAATGGTATTTTTTAACCCGTGAAGGTCAAAATATCGGGCCATTCCCGAACAAAAAAGCGGCAGAAGAAGGCCTCGCAGAATTCCTGAAAGCTGTCAAGAAGGATGAGTAAACACTGGCCCAAAATCCACAAAGTTATCGATACAAAAGTCCGTTACCGTGAGCCGGAAGAAATCAGGTAAATCCATGACCCAGTCAGTAGAAAGAAACAGCATTGATCTAGCCTATAAAGCAACTGGCCGTAAGTTTTTGGACAGGGAAACCGCCGGAGGGCTGCTTCTGATTGGAGCCACCGTCATCGCTCTGGTGTTGGGTAATTCTCCCTGGGCAGACGCTTATCACCACTACCTTAAAGATGAACTTCTTTTTGAGCTGTCCGAGCATTTTACTTTCCGTCTGACACTCGAAGAGTGGATCAACGACGGCCTTATGGCCATATTCTTTCTGGTGGCTTCTCTGGAACTGAAGCGGGAAATTCTGGTAGGCGAATTGTCATCCCTAAAGAAAGCCTCCATGCCACTTTTGGGAGCGCTTGGCGGGATGGTCGTCCCGGCCCTGATTTTTGTCGCCCTGAATGTTGACACAGAAAATATAGCCGGCTGGGGTATTCCGATGGCGACTGATATTGCTTACTCCTTAGGCATTATCGGATTACTGGGAAAACGCGTGCCTTTGCAACTTAAAATCTTTTTGGTTGCACTGGCTATAGTCGATGATTTGGGAGCCATACTCGTCATTGCTTTGTTTTATAGCAATGACCTGAGTTGGTTATATTTAGGGGCAGGAGCAGGCACTTTCACTCTATTGATACTATGCAATCGCCTTGGCGTAAAAAATCTTTTTTGGTACCTATCGGGAGGCGTCGCTTTGTGGTACTGCTTTCTGAATTCAGGCGTTCACCCCACCATTGCCGGCGTACTGATTGCCATCACCATACCCGTAAAACCCAAATTGGACAGTAAAACCCTGAAAGAACGCACCGCCAGAAATGTTGCGGCACTGGAAGAGACGGACATAGAAAACCGTGACCCATTCCAGGATAGTCGTCAACGAAAAATTCTAGAAGCCATAAAAAAAGACACTGAAAACTCAAGCCCACCACTACTGAAATTAGAAAATTCGTTAATTGATTTTAACGTCTTTTTCATTATCCCTGTCTTCGCTATTGCTAACGCGGGCGTTAAATTGGATGTCAGTTTATTGGAGGTGGTATCGGGTTCCCTGGGCCTGGGTATATTGCTAGGTCTCGCGCTTGGAAAGGCATTAGGAATAACCCTCTTCGCGCTAATCGGTGAAAAGCTGGGCATAGCCGAATTGCACAGCTCACTGAGATGGCGGCATGTGGTTGGCATGGGCATGATAGCCGGCATTGGATTTACCATGTCGCTGTTCATCACCAACCTGGCGTTTAGCGACCCTGAATTGATCAAAATATCCAAGATCAGCATCCTGTTGGCGTCGCTGATTGCCGCCGTTGTCGGTGTTGCCACGTTGTTGATCGGCACTGCGCGAGATAGCCACGAAAACAGGAAGAAATAAACGATGTCCGATGGTATTCGTGTTCAATTCGCGGCTTTTCTCGCCGCAGGAGGCCTGGCTACCGCCACTCACTGGGCGCTCATGGCATCTCTGATCGCCGTGACAGTTCAACCGGTCACGGCCACAGCTGCCGGAAGTGTGGCTGGCGCTGTCGCCAACTACGGCCTGCAGCGGCGACTCGCTTTTCGCAACGCGCGTGGCCACGGTCGAACACTTTGGCGATACCTGGGCTCCTGCGTGTTCGCATGGTTCGCCAACTTCGCCCTCTTTACGTTGCTGAACCACGGTATGAATCTACCCGTTATCGCGGCACAGGCAACTACCACGGCGCTGGTGGCAGTACTGAATTTTGTAATTTATAGGAGTTTGATATTCCATGAGCCTACAATCTGATCCACAGCAAGCAACACGCCGTGAACTGCTATTATCGATAGTCGTTCCGGTCTTTAACGAACGCACGATGTTGCCCGTTTTTCTTGAAAACCTACTGCCAATTCTCCAATCGCTAGCCCTGAAATCGGAGGTTGTTTTCGTCGATGACGGCAGTCAAGACGGCAGTGCTGAATATCTGAAACAGATGATATCCAAAATGCCGGGCATCAAATTGCTAAAGCTGAGCCGTAACTTTGGCAAGGAGGCGGCGGTAACCGCTGGCCTGGAGCACTGTGGCGGAGACGCCGTCATCGTGATGGACGCGGATCTACAGGATCCACCGAAATATATTCCGGCCATGGTCGATGCATGGCAATCCGGTTCCGAGGTGGTACTGATGCAGCGGCGTTGCCGTAACGGCGATTCCCGGCTCAAGCGCTTGAGCGCCCACCTGTTCTATCGGCTGCTCAATGTCTCAAGCCGTACCGAAATTCCTGTGGATACCGGTGATTTCAGGCTGATGAGCCGAAAAGCAATTGACGCTTTACTCAGCCTCAATGAGCGCAATCGATATATGAAAGGGCTATATGCATGGATTGGCATGCCTACCCACACCCTACAGTATGAGCGGGAGCCTCGCGTAGCTGGCGAGACCAAGTGGAGCTATCCGGCGCTTGTCGGACTCGCCTTTGAGGGGTTGACGTCGTTTTCAGTATCGCCATTGCGATGGGCGATCGGCTTGGGAATCTTATCCGCCACTTCAGGGCTCGCCTGGGGGCTTTGGATTTTTATTAAAGCGCTATTGGTTGGAGATCCAACCAGCGGCTATCCATCCCTGGTGTCCATCATCACTTTCCTGGGCGGAGTTCAGTTGTTCAGCATCGGCATAGTCGGTGAATACATCGGCAAGATTTACCTGGAAACCAAGCAAAGACCCATCTATATCGCCGAGAAAATTATCGAAAGCCAGCAAGCAAAATACTGCATCCGATCAGTCCAGCAGGAGCCGTTTAACAATGTTGCCGAAATATAGCTATTGGCTGCTGGCTCTGGCAGCGATTCTTTTAAGTCGTTTTGTCGGTATGGCGATATTTCCTTTCGCCGATACCACGGAGCCGAGATATGCGGAAATTGCACGATTGATGGTAGAAACGGGGGACTGGATCACCCCCTGGTTCGAACCGGGCGTACCATTCTGGGGAAAACCTCCCCTGTCATTCTGGTCACAGGCTGCGGCAATCAAATTATTTGGACTGTCAGAGTTCGCCCTGCGCTTGCCGTCGTGGCTAGCCACTATCGGCATGGTCTATCTCACATGGCGGCTCGCCTTGCAGCTTTGGGGCAGTCACGTAGCCCGCTGGTCGGCGCTGATCTTTTCCAGTATGGCCCTGACCTATGTAAGCGCCGGCGCTGTGATGACGGATGCCTTCTTGGCGCTTGGGACAACACTCTCGCTCGTGAGTTTCTGCCTAGCGACGCAGGAACAGGGCTTTGCCTGGCGCTGGTTATTTTTTTTGGGCCTGACCATCGGACTGTTGTCCAAAGGACCACTGGCAGCCGTGCTGGTGGGAATTCCGATTGTGTTGTGGTTATTGTTTCGAGGCGGGAAACTCAGCGATTTGAAAGCGCTGCCGTGGCTGCGGGGAGGCTTGATAACCGCCGTTCTGGTACTGCCCTGGTATGTTTTGGCGGAACTCCAGACCCCGGGATTTCTGGATTATTTCCTCGTCGGCGAGCACTTCCGCCGGTTTGTCGTGCCCGGCTGGGCGGGGGATCTCTATGGCAGTGCGCATCAATATCCACGGGGCACCATCTGGGTTTTCTGGCTCATGGCCAGCTTCCCGTGGGGGATACTGGCCCTGTTTATGCTCATTGCTGCCACGGTGAGAAGGCGATTGGCGGCAAAACGCATTTTGAATGACCGGATGACGCTGCTGTTACTGCTTTATGCCCTGGGGCCGCTGCTACTTTTTACTCTCGCGGGCAATATTCTGTGGACGTATGCGCTGCCTTCGTTACCCTTTGCGGCGATACTGATCGCAAGACCGGTTTCGGCGCTGAGTGCGCAGTCGTGGCCCGGGCGCCTGCGCGCACCTGCTGCCGCTATCACCCCGCTGCTGTTGACTAGTGTCGTTATCACTGTCGGCAACAGCTTAACCCTCGTCAAGTCGGAGAAGAGCCTGGCCAACTACTACAGTCGCCAGAGCAGGCCCGCCGACAGCCCCTTACTATATTTGGATAAATTGCCATTCTCCGCGCGCTTTTACTCTCAGGGGCGGGCTCGAGCGGTAACAGCGGAACAGTTTGAAAACATGCGCGAGCGGCGGGAGTATCGGCGGTATTTTGCAGTGATCCCTGCGCGCTGGCCAAATGAGCGCATAACCGCATTGTTTGGCGACGCCAGTACCGAATTCACAGACCGCCGACATCGGCTATTGTCAATCCAAGAGCGGGCCGTGGATCTTGTGCCTTCGGCCAAAGGCCGATAATTGACCGGGATTAATTCCCACACTGACCTGGCCGGGCTGCCACGCAGCCGGGATGTTACTGGAGACGATAATCCAGCTCCTTGACCTCATGGAAAGTTACGGACACCGCCGATGCATTGCAACTATTATCCAAAACCGCGCCTAACTAACCGAAAACTGACACATGGAGTACTAAGTAACTATCATGAAGAGCAGACCACCAAAGCAAATCTCTCCATTCATTCGAAGATTAGCATTCCATGGCGCGCTAGGGGCTATCCTCGGCGTTTTACTGTTACATCCGCTGATCACGGCAGTTTTCTTTCTGGAATTCAAGAGTCAGTTCGATATTCCGTCAGAAAGTATCTGGGATTTTGCCATAACTAGATTACAAACAAATGCTTGGTTTGAACTGGTCCCCATGAACGCCATTTTCGCGTTGATTGGTGCCTCATTCTCTATCGTCATCAGCGCCTACTCCCGCACACTCGACGCACAACAAAGACGCGTTTCGTGGTTGGAAAAAGAACTGGATATGAATCTCTTGTATCTCGTGGATGCAGGTGAGAGCGAGTGTCTGGAATTCAAATCCTCGCTTCGGTGGGACCAGCGTAAGCAGGAATCTAACAAGTCTCTTGAAATGGTGGTCGCCAAATCCATAGTGGGATTAATGAACCATTGCGGGGGCAGCCTAATAATCGGAATAGACGATGACGGTCAAATTATCGGGATCGAGGCGGACTGCCAAACCTTGAGGCACAAGAATACGGACGGTTTTGAGCGAGCAATCATGGACCTGGTACGCACAACGCTTGGTGCGCACGCCTGCACGCTCGTTCACTGCCAGTTTCCGGTGATAGACGACCGCCAAGTCTGCCGCATCGTTGTTGAAAAAGCGTATGCTCCGATCTACCTCCAAGACGGAAAAGTCGCACGGTATTTCGTTCGTACAGGAAACTCGACGAGGGAACTGGATGCCCGTGAGGCCCAAGAACACATCACACAGGGATATCATGTAGAAAACCAGTAGAGGAGACAATCACGCGTCAGCTCGTATTGCGCTTGCATAAGCCCCATGTGCTCTATATCGATTGGTGTCGCGCTATTATCAACCTGACGCACACACCGGGCAGAAGTGTCAAACAGTGAATTCGGTGCAGAATATATCATCTACGTCTACTTTAACGGATAAAGACAAAAACACTGGAGAAAGAAGTTGGCTTGGAAATTACAGTTGCAGCTTGCGAGCAGAACAATCGCCAGCGCGGCAGCAGCGTTGTGTGCCTGCGGCTTTGGGTTAGTCTCGCAGCATATTCCAGGTACCGATCCCAGTCGCGCTTTGGTTTCAACAAAAGATAGGATGTGCAACCATGGATAGAACACTTCGCCTTGACCTCCCGCTCCTCCTTCCCGACACGCCGGATGCGCATGGGGCTTGTGCACAACGGCTAGCCGAGAGCCTGGAAACTCGTGAAGGTGTCTCTAGCGCCCACCTTCGCAGTACAGAAAGCGGTGGGGGCATGGAGCTATGTATTCATTACGACCCCGCATTGCTTTCGCTCGAACGAGTCCGCGAAGTCGCCAAGGCGTTCGGGGCAGAGATTACCTCTCAGTTCGGGCACCTCGTGTGGCAGGTTGAAGGTATTCCGGATCAACGTCGGGCAAGAGCGGTCAGCGCGCAGCTGCGCAGTCTCCCAGGGGTTGTAGAGGCCGAGGCCAATGCCAAGGGGCCGCTGCGGATTGAATTTGATCGAAGGCAAACGGATGAAAACACTCTGCGTAATGCCCTTCAGAACATGAGACTGTCGCTGGTACAAGACGAATCCGGCCCCCATGAGCCGACTGGCGAAGCACACGATCATGAGCATGGCGGCATATTTGGTGCGCAAACGGAACTTTTTTTTGTGGCCTTGTGCGGTGCGCTTTTGCTGATTGGCTGGCTTTTGCCGAAGTTCGTGGCGACGCCGCCATGGGCGCCCCTGTTCGTCCTCGTGCCCGCCTATTTTTTTGGCGGCTACTACGCCCTGCGCGAAGCTATTGACAGTGTGCGTAATGGCCGGTTCGAGATTGATTTTCTGATGCTGGTGGCGGCGGCGGGCGCGGCAGCTCTTGGCGAATGGGCCGAAGGTGCATTGCTGCTGTTCCTTTTCAGTCTTGGTCATGCGCTGGAAGGCTATGCCATGGGTCGCGCCAAGCGGGCCATCGAAGCGCTTGGTGCCCTGGCGCCCAAAACCGCCACCGTACGCCGCGACGGCAAGGTCGAAGAGATCGCCGTCGATGCCTTGCGGGTCGGTGACATTGTGCTGGTGAAGCCGAATGAGCGTCTGGCCGCGGACGGGTTCGTCATCAAGGGTGAAAGCAGCGTCAATCAAGCACCGATCACAGGCGAGAGCGTGCCGGTGGACAAATCACCCGTCGGGGATGCGACCGTTGCCGCGGAAAAACCCGACCTCGTGGATGCCGAAAACCGTGTCTTTGCCGGTACGATCAACGGCGGCGGTGCCTTAGAAATTCAAGTCACGCGCACGTCGGCGGATTCGACCCTCGCCCGTGTCGTCAAGATGGTGAACGAGGCCGAAACCAACCAATCGCCCACCCAGCGCCTGACCGACCGGTTCGAACGCATCTTTGTACCGGCGGTTCTGGTTCTTGCCGTTGCGCTTTTGTTTGCGGGCTTCGTCGTCGACGAACCTTTCAGCGACACCTTCTATCGCGCCATGGCTGTACTGGTAGCGGCAAGCCCCTGTGCGCTTGCGATCGCGACGCCAAGCGCGGTTCTCAGCGGGGTCGCACGCGCCGCCCGTGGCGGTGTTCTGATCAAAGGCGGTGCCCCGCTTGAAAATCTGGGGCGGCTGACGGCCATCGCCTTCGACAAGACCGGCACACTGACAGAAGGCAAGCCGAAGCTCGTCGATGTGGTGACGGCCGATGACGTAGCGGAAGAGGAGCTTCTGCGGGTGGCGGTTGGGGTCGAGATGTTGAGCGACCATCCCCTCGCCGCTTCCGTTGTCAGGGGTGGACGCGAACGCCTGGGCGATACGCCTGCCGCCGAGTCATTGAACCTGCGCAGCATTACGGGCCGCGGGGTCGTGGCAGACGTCGAGGGCGAGACAACCTACATCGGTAAGGATGACCTGTTCGCGGAGATTGGCGGCCCTGCCATTCCTCCTTCTCTGAAGACCCAAATAGAAGCATTGGAAGCGAACGGCCGCACCACGATGGTTGTTCGCCAAGGCGACCGATATCTTGGCGTGATTGGGCTGATGGATACGCCGCGCGAAGCGGCACCGGCGGTGATAGAGACGCTGCGCACGATCGGCATTCGCCGGATGATCATGATCTCTGGCGACAATCAGCAGGTCGCGGACGCTGTCGCGCGGGCTGTCGGCCTTGACGAGGCACGCGGTGATCTGATGCCCAATGATAAGATGGAGACGATCAAAAAACTGCGCGCAGAGGCTAAAGTAGCGATGGTTGGCGACGGCGTCAACGACGCTCCCGCGATGGCGAACGCCACAGTCGGCATTGCCATGGGCGCGGCGGGCTCGGATGTCGCGCTGGAAACCGCCGATGTGGCTCTGATGGCGGATAACCTGAACCATTTGCCCTTCGCCGTGGCGTTGAGCCGGTCGACGAGCTCAATCATTCGACAGAACCTGTGGTTCAGCCTGGGCGTTGTTGCCTTGCTGGTTCCCGCGACGATTCTCGGTCTTGGGATTGGACCTGCGGTGGCGGTTCACGAAGGGTCGACTATTGTCGTCGTGTTCAACGCACTGCGCTTGCTCGCATTTCGTTTTGCTCCACCTGTTACACCCGTGGGTAGGGTATCCAATGCGGAAATGTCGGTGTAATCAACCAGACAACAGGAAGCCGTTGCAGGAAGCTCCCAATGAAGTGGATCGAACAAACTCTCGGACCACTCTTCCTGGATGGGGATACAAGGCGTGTTCATTTGTTCGAGCTTCTGCTTGACGTGAACGACGGATTGAAAAAGGCAGGTAATAACACACAATTTACAGGTCATTGGTGCTGGATCATCGGCTGCGCAAACTCCGACGACCGCGCTAGCGGCCTTACATACATGTGTGAAGATTATTATCACAGAATAAGGGGCGGTGTTATCCCGCTCTCTTCCAGAGCCCAACGGGCGCGCCATATATCTGAACTCCGCTCAAGCACCAGATAGTTGCGTTCCGCAATATAGCGCGACTTCTGACCGGGGATACATGGGATTCGGATCGGACACGCCTTGAGCGGCGATTCACCAAATTGTGCAAGGGCCCCCAGAATTCGTGCCCACACCCTTGGCGGGGCGCGATGCGCAATGCCCGAGGCAACCAGCTGGTGTAACCAGCGACCGGCGCCGAGCTTCATCGTGGCACGCGTCGCCAGGTGGATTTCCCCCGAAAGCACCGTGACATCATGGCCGTTGGCAAGCGCCATGTCCCGGATCACCCGAAGCATATCGCACCATTCGTCACGGTGAGCGCGGCTTTGCCACTGATCGCGCAGATCGTCCTCGTATTTCTGCATTTTGGGGATGGCGACCATCAGAGCCTCAAACACCGACAGGCGTGGACCCAGCAACGGCACGCTGGACATCAGGAACGTGTGACCCTGCACCGGGGTCGAGGCCTCAGCTCGAATCATCTTCCAGCCGCCGTCCCCCATTACCTCGTGGCGCGTACGCTCCGACCTCATATCAGGTGCAAGGAGGCGCAGACCGGCTGTGCGAACACTCCAGCCCAGATGCAGCCCGGCAGGATCGTGGAACCGTTCAGGCAGATCACCATCTACTGCGGCATGCTGAAAGGTCAAAAAACTCTCGCGGGCAACATCAAACAGGATTTGGCCGACCGGTGTGTCGGTCTTCGACCCCGGTAGCGATCCCCAGCCATCGCAAATATCGTGGTCGTCCCACTGCATGAGAGACGGCACGCGCGCGGCGATCCAGACAAATTCCGGCGCACGATAAAGCGCCACGTAGCGCTCCAGGAAGCGTTCGCGCAAATAATGGCGCAAATCGGCAAGATCGGCGCGCGAAGGATCCTTGGGGATATGTTCGGGCCAGTCCTCGCTCAGGGGGTGACCCTCGGTGACTTGGTCAGCATAGACCTGATCGCCACCGTGCAGCAGCAGGGAAAACGGCGCGTTCCGGTGATCTTCTGTCAGGCGTGCCCACATCGCATTGCGCTCGGACCCTTCGCGCTCCAGATCGCCGATTTGCTCGCCGTTGCAGGACACATAGGCGATCCGTATATCGCCTCGAAAATCACTTGCCAAGGAGTAACTTTGGCCGTTCCAGGCATAACAGGACGAGCGGTTTGCGGGCAGGTCGAAGCGTGCTCGCCAAACGGTCATATGATCGTATTCCGCGAGGATTTCCGCTGTATGTACGCCGTGGACCGTTTCGATTGGCTCCGGGCACTCGCCATTGTCCGCAATGAAAAGGACAGAGAGCCGTAACACATATTTCTCGACATGGTCGAGAAAGAGAAGCGGTCCGGTCATGACCGGAGGTTCGGATGTCATGCGCAAGGTGGTTCCGATCAGTCTTCGGGCACTACTGTCGCCGTTGTCCTCGTCGCAGGACAGCGGGTATTGCAATCAGCGCGATCAGCCCTGCAACCCAAACCAGCAGAACGACCGTCTTGACAAGAAAATGAATCGATCCACCCGCCCAGCCGAGCAGCCCCTCAATATTGGCCGCATCACGTAAAGCCGTGGCTTCCTCCCCAAGGCCAAACCACTTCGCAAGCCCCGCTCCGGTATCGGCCAGTGGCCCGGCTGCACCGGAGATCCAGGAGAGGACCGGATCGACCAGCCACCAAGCGCCGAGCGAAAGCGCAGACCATATGACCAGCCCGGCCACGATGACCGAGGTCGGAATATTCAGCACCGGCAGGGCTCTGCGTTCGCGATAGCCGGAATGGTCATCGCCCTCATAATACCCACCCATGTCGCGATACCGTCTGTGTTTGGGTCGCCGGAAAAGATGATGTCCCATGATTTGCTTCCTCTAAGGGTGACGTTCACCTCCGCCAACACAACGTATCGCATCCTGGCCTACCAGATGACTGCGGGGGATGCAAAGCGCAAGGTGAAAGTCCAGACGTAAGGAGACTGCGCCGCAGTGACTCCAAGCAGGCCCATGTCCACCCGTATTTGCTGCCTGCAAAGGCTATCTAATCAAAAATTTCCGACAACCAGGACTTGCGGCGATACCCATGTTTGCCATGGCCTCCATGCTTGCCGTAACCGCCGTGCTTGTCATAGCCTCGGGGTTCTGGCTCGCGACGTGGTGGCTGCGCCAGTTCTACGGCACTACGCTCGATGATCTTGTCCAGCTCCCCCCGGTCCAGCCACACGCCCCGGCATTTGGGGCAATAATCAATTTCCACACCTTGTCGATCGGCCATCGTCAGATCAACACTCTCGCATACTGGACATTTCATGAGCTTCTCCTTTAGGTCAATCATCAGGGAAATCATAGTAGCACCATACTCACACCCCTTCACACTTGGGGCAACTAATCAAAATATTCTCCAGCATGTTATCGGCACCAACCATGATTAATTGGTGTGCCCAGAAGCCCCCTGCCCCCATTGAGCAGGTGATCTATTATCTGTTGTGAATCAAGGGGCAGTCTAGGTATCCTGTATTTTCGGTCAATACCGATAATTCGACGCGGATTATTCCCACACGGATGAGGTCGCGCCCCATGCAGCCACGCTGTTGCCGGAAACCACGATCCAGCTCTTTGACTTCATGTAAAATTGTGCACCTGCCATTAATTTAAGTCTGGTGTTGCACCACAAATAGAATTCCGAGGGCGAGAGACCAAGCATAGAGTAAGCTGAATACAGCAGATACACCTTTATACATAGACACCAAACGAGGTCGATCCAATGAGTCATGACCATGTGCATATGCGCCCAGAGACCAAGGATAAACGCGTTGCTATCGCCATCTGGGCGAACGGGATCCTGACCCTGGCTCAGATTGGGGGAGGTATCTTTGCCGGTAGTCTCGCCCTTATCGCGGACGCCTTGCATAATTTTTCAGACATGGCATCACTCGTCATCGCGTTCGCGGCGCAAAAAATTGCGCGCCGCCCGGCTGACGCAAAGATGACCTTTGGCTATGGACGCATTGAAGTGGTTGCAGCCCTCATCAACTACACTACCTTGATCATTATCGGGTTCTACCTGATTTACGAAGGTGGCATGCGGATAATCGATCCTCCAGAGGTAAAGGGCTGGTGGGTCGTCTGGCTTGGTGGCATCGCCCTGGTCGTGGATGCATTAACGGCGTTACTCACGTATTCGATGCAGAAAGGCAGCGTCAATATCCGTGCACTGTTTCTTCACAATCTGTCGGATGCACTGGCGTCGGTCGCCGTGGTTATTGGCGGGGCGCTTATTTTACTCTACGACATGCGCTGGGTTGATCCTGCCATCACCATCGGCATCGCGGGCTACATTCTCTACCTGGGTCTGACAGAAATCGGCGGTACCATCAGAACACTCATGTTGGGTAGCCCGGTGGACATCGATACCGATGCCGTCATTGTTGCCCTGTCCAACATCGAAGGCGTTATCGATCTTCACCATGTGCATTTTTGGCAGATGGGCGAACACGATGCCTCGCTGGAAGCTCATGTGATTATCGAGGAAAGTGCATGGGATCAGCTTGAGAATATCAAGTACAGGATAAAACAGGCTCTGGCGCAGGAATTCAATATCAGTCATTCGACACTGGAATTCGAACACCCGGACCACATGCACAAGGATACCCACACCTATGGGCATGGTTAAGAGAGATGTTCTCCGCAAGCACCGGCGAGAGCGGAGACTATTTCAATAGGCCGCCCAGGCGCGGAATTCTGCCGACATGAATCCGAGCAGCGAGAAAGAGCCAGAGACTAATAGCGCAGTTGCAGAATACGCCGGGCGCCATTCAGCACAATCAGCCCGATGATCAGACCAATGACCAGGTCGGGATAACGGGAACCCGTCCAGGCGACCAATACACCGGCGACGATAACCCCCACATTGGCGATGACATCATTAGCGGAAAAGATCCAACTTGCTTTCATGTGTGCGCCGCCGTGCCGGTTTCTTGCGATAAGCACCAGACACCAGACGTTGGCCGCCAGGGCCACAACACCAAAACCCATCATTAACGCGGATACAGGTTCGCTGCCGAAGACAAATCGCCGCCCGACTTCAGCCAGGACTCCCAGCGCCAGAATCAACTGCAGCCAGCCTGAAAAATGCGCCGCGCGCAGCTTCATCCGCACACTGTGTCCAACGGCATACAGTGCCACGCCGTAGACGGCGGCATCAGCAAACATGTCTAAAGAATCCGCGATCAAGCCAGTGGATTGCGCCAGCCAGCCTACCGTCAGTTCAATCACGAACATAACGCCGTTGATGGCCAGCAACCACTTCAGAATACCGGCTTCGACCTGGGCGGTTGCCTCTTCCTTCTCCCTGGCCAGGACTAAATCCTCTTCCCCCACCGGGGTGGTTTTTTCGAGCGTGGCACCCAGCCCCAGGGAGCGCATCCTCTCCTCGATGGCAGCCCCATTGTCGCCATGGAATACCCGCACCTTCCGATTCGGTGTATCGAACTCCAGTAAAACCCGGGGCTCAATACTGTCCAAGGCCATGCGGATCATCCCCTCTTCCGACGGGCAGTCCATTTTTGGTACCCGGTAGTCACTGACATAGCCATGTTGAAAAGCCGTATCAGTATTCGCTATCCCAGAGGCGGGGACATTGGCAATCTTCGCGCTCTGGCAGCCGTCATTGCACGGGTCAGACATTGAAAAGCCCTTGTGGATGTACAGACGGTCACTATAAACTCTATAATAACTATAGAGTCAATCGGAATATTGAGAGATGATAAAAATCGGCGAACTGTCGAAAGTGACTGGCTGCTCCGTGCAAACCATCCGGCATTATGAAAAGGAACAATTGATTGCCTCCGCAGAACGCAGTGAAGGTAATTTTCGCCTGTACGGTGAAGCTGCCGTTGAGCAATTATTGTTTATCAAACACTGTCGGAGCCTGGATCTCAGTTTGCCGGAGATCCGGCAATTATTGGGATTAAGCCGTTCCCCCGGCGCACAATGTGATGATGTGAATCGGATGATGGATAGGCGTATCGAGCAGGTGGAGGCGCGTATCCAGGAGCTCACCAGGCTGAACGAGCAACTGAGAATGCTGCGCCGCAGCTGTTCAAACCGTCGGACAGTGGAGCAGTGCGGCATATTGCGGAATTTGTCGGCTACTCCGGTTTCGAGCGGGTGACACCCGGTTCCAAAAACTCTCCTGAACGTTCTGCAACAGGGGCATTTTTCCGCTGCCTTCTCGCCAGCCCCAGAAAGACCAGGAAAACCACCAGTACCGACAATTGCGCCATGATCCCCTGCCAGGTGGATTTGACGCCGACCCAATCGAATTCAAAACTGACAGGCAATGGGGTAATACCGATAATATCCGCTTCCTGAAGTGCCGACATCGCCTTACCCATGAGGATAAACGCCAGGGCCAGCAACAGGTAGGTGGTGACGGAAAAGAATCTGGCAATGGGTAATTTCACTGAATAACGCACCAGCAACCCGGCCAATACGGCCAAGAAAGCAGTACCGGCTACAAAGCCGCTGAATACGGATGAATATTGAGCGGCTGCAGCCTGGGTCAGCAGCGCCTGATAAAACAAGACCGTTTCAAAGACTTCACGATAAACCGCAATAAATGCCAGCAGCGCAAGACCCCACAGGGTACCCGCAGTCAGGTGGGAGTTGATGTGCTGCTGGATATAGGCCTGCCACTGGGCAGCATGGGTTTTACTGTGCATCCAGATGCCGACATAGAGCAACACGACCGCCGCCAAAAGGGCCGCAACCCCTTCCATGACTTCGCGGCTGGCGCCGCTGATACTCACCAGGGACTGCGCGGCAGCCCAGGTCGCAACACCGGCCACCAATGCCGTTACCCAACCCAAATGCACATACCGAAGTCCGTCACGCCGACCGGTTCGCACCAGCACAGTCACCAGGGCAATCACCACGAGCAGGGCTTCGAGCCCCTCCCGCAACAGAATAACCAAGCTGGCACTGAACAGGGTCGCATTGGACAAGGTAGATTCCGAAAGCAATCGATCCGCATCATCCAACCTTGCCAGCGTCCGGCTCACAGCGCTTTCCACCTCACCCGGGGACTGTGCCTGCTTCAATAATTGCCTTATCGCCATCATATCGGCTTCGAGCGTCTGGCGAAGTGCTTTATCCTGCGCATCCAGGCTGTTTTCGACCAATTCAAAGCCATCCAGATAAGCACTGACCGCCAGTGCTTGTGCTGTCTGATAATCGCCGCGCTGGTGCGCCTCTTGTGCTAGCAGCAGTTGGTCGCGGGTGATTTTCAGAGGATTGGTCGTTTCCTGGAATAACAGTTCTGGCTTTGCGCGCAACCGTTCGATCCCCTTCTGCGTCATCTCCGGATGTTCTGCAGCGAGTTGCGCCGGCGTGTGGTTAACCATCTGTGACAAGGTGACGCTGGGTGCCTCGCCTGTAACTTCAGAGCCGGATTGGAATGCCAATCCGCCGACATGGAACGCCAGCGACCAGCGTTCCTCTTCCGTCAGTTGGGTAAATGCCGGCATTGCGGTATCGTCTATGCCATTGGAGATGGCGTCGTACAGGCCCAGAAGTGACCGGTTCAAGGCTCGCTCTTTGCTGGTGAAATCGGTTGGAGCGGGCTCCAGCTGTTCGGCCATCACACCATCGCCCCCACCGGCTGCGCCATGGCAAGAAGCGCACTGGCTCTCATACAACCCTTTGACGGTCGCTTTCGACAACAGATGATCCGGCAGGGACGACTGCGGCATCAGTGCCAACAACGTACCCCGCAGGCTGCCGCTCATTTGCCGAATTGTTTCAATAGCCTGTTTGTTCTGGATGGCTTCCTGTAAAGCCTTGGCCTGATCTGTCAGGTCGCCAGCGTCGGCTGATTTATCCTGAATCTCAGAAATATTCGTCACAATGAGCTGGGAGAACTCCAGCATTTCCTGATATTCACCGTCATTGACCACATGGCCATCTTTGACGGCTTCCACGTAATCCACAGCAATGTATTCGGCCAGCTGTGCCAATTGACGCATCTGAGCCCAGCCGTCATCACTCATCTCGGCCTGACTAGTCGCTGGAAGCAAACACGATAAGCCCAGCAGCAGTACTGAGACATTCAAAACAAATTGCTTCGGGCTTATAAAACGGTATATCCAGTGCGCCTGCATTAACGAGATCTCTACTTGGCTTGTTGCTAATGATAATTAATCTCAATTCTAATGCCTATGGTAGCTATAGAGTCAAGTGTGTGACTGGTTTGTTGGCATTCCTGACAACACGGCTCCTGTCGGCACACGGGATATCCTTCTGCCTCCATTGAGCTGCTCTCATAACCAGTCGTACCCGCAGTCCGGGGCCGTGCAGAATGGCATTACGGTGCGTATCTTCTGTCGGAGCAACCTCACGCATCGCACTCCTCTTGCGTTTGTACACTGGACTGGTTGAGATACACCAGCATGATCATCCTGATCTTCACGGCGACCCCGGACAATGCGATTCTCTAGGCGCCAACAGATTATCGATTTCTTACAAAGTGGATCCTAGCTCTTGGGCTCATTTCATGAAGAAGACCCGCTTCAGAGTGGCTTTTGGGTTGGTGCGGTATCCTTAAGCTGGCTTTAGCGGCTGTTCGATAAGCCCGAGGCGTTCGTAATAACGAATAGTTTCGACACTGACCCGAGCTGCTTGTGCCAGTTTACCGATGGTCAATTGACTCATCACTTTCTCCCGTAGCACTCACCTCTACATCAGCCATGCTGGGTAAACTGATCGTGAAGCGCGTGACGCCGCGTTCGGAGATCACCGCGATGTTTCCTTCATGGGCCTCGACTATGGACTTGACGATAGCCAGCCCCAAGCCAGCACCTTCGCTTTGGCGTTGCCGGGAAGGATCGACCCGGTAAAACCGGTCGAAAATCCTGAGCAAATGCTCGGCTGGAATTTCTGGCCCCGGATTCTGTACGCTGAGTAACGCCCTACCCTCGCCCGATGAATCCAGACGGATCAGCACACTTCTTCCCACTGGTGTGTGGCGTATTGCATTGGACAGCAGATTGGACAATGCGCGACGCAGCATAGCGCGGTCACCTTGTATAATCGGTGCCTTTCCTTCCAACACCAATTGGATGTGCTTTTCCTCCGCCAGGGCCTCGAAAAAATCGAACAGCTCGCGCACTTCCCGAGCCAGATCCAGCGGTTCCCAGACAGGCTTGAGCAGGCCGTGTTCGCTCTGGGCCAGCCAGAGCATGTCGTTGACCATTTTGGTCAGGCGCTCCTGTTCTTCAAGATTCGAGTAGAGCAGTTCGCGATATTCTTCCAGGCTTCTGGACTTACCCAAACCCACCTGGGTCTGGGTGATCAGGTTGGTCAAAGGCGTGCGCAATTCATGGGCAATATCGGCGGAGAAATAGGATAGTCGAACGAAGCTGTCTTCCAAGCGGCCAATCATATGATTAAAGGAACAGACAAGGTTTTGCAGTTCCCGGGGAACGGTGTTAGGGTCTAGACGCACATGAAGGCGATCCGCCTGAATATCACTCATTGTCGCACTCAGCTCGCGCAAGGGCGCGTGCCCCTGGTGCACGCCATACCAGGCCGCCAGGAGAGTGATGGCCCCTGCCGCCACCATGATCAACCACAAACTGCGACGAAAACTTTCCAGGAAGTGGATGTGGAAATCCATATCGATGGCAGCAACGATGCGATAATCCTGGCCCGCGATGCGGGTATGAGTGATAGTGCCACGGTAGGTTTTGCCGTCAGTTTGCCAACTGTAAAGCTTGTCTACCTGAATGCGGCTCACAGGAGAATAGGCGTTTGCTTGTGGCAAAGGTCCACCCTCCTCAGGACCATAGACCAAACGCCCCGCATCATCCCACACTTGAAAGTAGACACCATGGTGACCAGAAACAGCTCGCGCAAGGGCGCCCTCCGGAGCCGAGTCCCGATCTTTCGCCGCTTGTAGAGCGCCTTCAACAGCACGAGTAATCACCACCAACTCGTCGGCATCCTGTTCAGCAAAATGGCGCTCTACCTCCTTTAGCACCAAATGGCCAATCATCAGCAAGCTCAAACCGATAGCGACCGCGACAAACAGCATCACACGGCTGTTGAGTGACAGTGGTCGTCTCCGGGCAAGGCTAACCTTCGTCATGCTCGTCCTCGACCTCCAGTTTGTAACCCATACCGCGCACAGTGTGAATCAGCTTGGGCTCATAATCGTCGTCGATTTTTGCCCTTAGGCGCCGTATGGCCACATCAATGACATTGGTGTCGGAATCGAAGTTCATGTCCCACACCTGGGAGGCGATCAAGGAGCGCGGTAATACTTCGCCCTGCCGCCGGACCAACAGCTCCAGCAAACAAAACTCCTTGTGGCTGAGATTGATCTTGCGGCCGGCGCGCGTGGCCCGGTGACGCGGTAAATCCAGCGTGAGGTCAGCAACTTTGATCTGGTCGGTCATCACCGGCACAGTACTACGACGCAACAGAGTGCGCACCCGGGCCAGCAGCTCGGCAAAGGCGAAGGGCTTGACCAGGTAATCGTCAGCACCCAACTCCAGACCCTTTACGCGGTCATCCACGCTATCACGGGCGGTCAGGAACAGCACTGGTGTTTGACGGCCGGCCTCGCGCAATGACTGCACAATGCGCCAGCCATCCACATCCGGCAGCATGACGTCCAGCACCAGCAAATCAAAGGTCTCTGTCATCGCCAAATGATGACCGTCGAGGCCATTGCGCACCAGCGTGACCATAAAACCCGCCTCGGTCAGTCCCTGCTGTAAATAATCGCCGGTCTTGATTTCGTCTTCGACCACCAATAGCCGCATCGTTGCCCTGCCCCGTAGTTTTCAGAATGGGTTTGGAGACAGCCTAAGCTCGGCTAACCCACAAGAAGATGACGGCCAGATTACAACTTTGTCATTTTTAAGTCATGCGGGTGACAGGCTCGGCTCGCTAGTATGCGGAGTCAGAACGTGTAACAACCATCACTTATTCGAAAAGAGATTGACTCATGACCCATGATTTCCCCCGACCCAAGCAAGCCTGGCAACTCAGTCGCCGCCGCTTCGTACAGGGACTTGCAGCCGGTGGCGTGCTGGCCGCCACACCGTCATGGTTGCAGGCAGCCGTAAACGGCGCGACCGCGCTGGGCTCAGCACCAGTGTTCAGCGGCCGAGAAATCGATCTGGTGATCGCCGAAACACCCGTCAATTTCACTGGCGTCACGCGCACGGCGACTACTATCAACGGTTCCATCCCGGCACCGACGTTACGGCTGCGGGAAGGCGATGACGTCACCATCCGCGTCACTAACCGCCTGCCGGTCGCCACCTCCATTCACTGGCACGGGATATTGCTGCCCTATCAAATGGATGGTGTACCCGGCATCAGCTTCAATGGAATTGCCCCGGGGGAAACCTTTGTTTACCGCTTTACGCTTCAGCAGAGCGGCACCTACTGGTACCACAGCCACTCCGGCTTTCAGGAGATGACAGGCATGTACGGCGCCCTGATCATTGAACCACGGGCAGGCGAAAGACACCGCGCCGATCAGGATTACGTGGTACAGCTTTCAGACTGGACCGACGAAGACCCGATGCGCGCCTTCAGCAAACTGAAAGTGCAAAGCGATGTCTACAACTTCAATCAGCCCACCTTTTTCGATTTCACAGCCGATGTCTCCAAGCTGGGCTTACAGGCGGCACTGGAAAAACGCCAGATGTGGAACCAGATGCGGATGAACCCGACCGATCTGGCGGACCTGTCGGCGGCGACCCTCACCTTCCTGATGAATGGCACCACTCCGGCGGGCAATTGGAACGGGTTGTTCCAGCGCGGTGATCGCGTACGGCTGCGGTTTATCAATGCCGCCAGCAATAGCTTTTATGATGTTCGCATTCCCGGTTTGAAGTTAACGGTGATCCAGGCAGATG
>OJDD01000033.1_pt1 | contig 66407 bp, 62 predicted proteins | sample 1592591 | NCBI WGS metagenome assembly OJDD01 (sample SAMN05416809, study PRJEB24817) | seawater metagenome | isolation source: Sea water | place: Canada:Atlantic | collected 2013-07 | reverse complement strand
CCTTTGGCACAGTGTGCCTCTTTTTAGGAATGTCCGCAGTAACGGGGTAGAACCCCCATTCATGCCTCCGCATTGCGAATCATCTGCTTCGCGATCACCAACTGCTGGATCTGCGACGTTCCCTCATACAGGCGGAACAGGCGAACATCGCGATAGAAGCGTTCGACGCAGTATTCGCTGACATAGCCGGCGCCGCCGTGAACCTGCACGGCGCGATCCGCAACCCGGCCAACCATCTCGGTGCAATAGAGCTTGCAACTCGCCGCATTCATGGACGCCGGCACCCCGGCATCGTAGGAGCGCGCGGTCTCTTCAACCATGCATTTGCCGGCATAATATTCCGTCTGGCTGTCGGCCAGCATGGCCTGCACCAGCTGAAAGTTGGCGATCTCGGTTCCGAACTGCTTGCGCTGCGAGGCATATGTCACGCTTTCATCGATCAGACGCTTGGCGGTTCCGACGCTCAGGGCGCTGATGTGCAGACGGCCGCGATCCAGCACTTTCATCGCAGTCTTGAATCCCTGCCCTTCCACGCCGCCAATCAACGCCTCGGCCGGTACCCGGACGTTCTCGAAAATTACGTCACAGGTATGAGCCCCTTTCTGGCCCATCTTCTTGTCTGGCTTACCAAGGGAAATCCCCGGAAGGTTGGCGTCCACCAGAAATGCCGACACCCCACGGCCGCCTTCTTCACGGGTGCCCGTACGGGCCATCACCGTGAACACGCCGGCACGGGGCGCATTGGTGATATAGCGCTTGTTACCATTGATGATGTAATGATCACCATCGCGACGAGCGGTGGTCGCCACCGAGCCGGCATCAGACCCGGCATCCGGCTCCGTCAGGGCAAATGAGCCCACCAGTTCCCCGCTGGCCATTAATGGCAGGTACTTCGCTTTTTGCTCCGGGGTACCATCAATCACAATGCCCTGGGAACCAATACCGACGTTGGTACCGAACATCGAGCGGAACGCCGGCGACGTGTAACCCATTTCCTGGATTACTGCGACTTCTTCGCTCATGGTCAGCCCGAGGCCGCCAAACTCCTCTGGAATAGACAGACCGAACAGGCCCATGTCCTTCATTTCGTCAATGACGTCTTCAGGGATCCGGTCTTCCTCCGCAACCTGCATTTCCAGCGGAATCAGACGATCACGCACGTACCGCCGCACGGTGTCTACAAACTGATTGAGAGTATCGCGATCAAGTGCCATAGCGGCCTCCGTATAAATTAGTGTATGCGGTGTGGCCTGTTTTACCAGACCAGCTATCTATTCGACCCGGTACCAGCACACGCCCTGAGCATCAACGGAGCAGGCCAGTTCGCCGGACTCCCAGAGGTAGTTCAAACACGCCTGAGCTTCTCCCGTGGCCAGACTGAAGATCAACGGATCGTCTTCGGTTATCGGCCTGGAAAATAACAGTCCGAACAGATCCACCACACGCTTGGGACTTTCCCTGAGTGACCCACGGAGCACTGCAAAGGAACGCTCCTGCTCGGCAATCAGGGCATCAATGCGTTCGTGTAACCCGACAAAACATTCCTGGTGAGCGGGCAACACCAGAACATCATTGGGAATTTCCTCTTTCAACCAACGAAGAGACTCCAGCCAATCGGCCATGGGGTTGGCAAGTGGTTCCATCGGCGTCACGGACACATTGGAAGAAATCCTGGGCAGCACCTGATCACCGGAAATCAGCAGCTTCAATTCCTCACAATAGAAGCAGGCGTGTTCCGGTGAGTGCCCGCTGCCTACCACAACCCGCCAATTGTGCCCGCCGATCTCATGGCTCTGCCCGTGTTCCAGGCGATGGTATGCCCTGGGCAGTGGAAAGACCCGTTTTCCGAAATTGCCGTAATGCCCCCTATAACTCCGGATCGCGGCAGCAGGCCACCCGGCGCTGCGATGAAAACTGATGAAGTCCTCCGGCACCTTGTCATCATGGGACTGCGCTTCCAGGATCCGGCAAGTCATGTATTCCATGCGGGTCATCCAGAATTGTGCACAGTGGAGCTCTGTCAGCCAGCCCGCCAGGCCAACATGATCAGGGTGCATGTGGGTGACAAATACCCTCTGGATCCTCCCGTACTCCTCAATCCGTCTGATCATCGACATCCAGGTATCTTCCGCGTCCGGGGTACGCATGCCGGTATCTATCACCGACACACCGTCTTCATCGGCCAGCAACCAGACATTAATGTGATCCAGTTTTCCGGGCATGGGAATCCGGCTCCAGAAAACCCCGGGGGCGACTTCCGCCAGCTCGCCGGCATCGGGCACCCGGTCCAGTGGATGGGATATTCCGCCACCGCCAGCGACACACACGGACTCACCCTCATAAACCCCGGCCACCTCAGGACACCTCTTTCCGCGCCGCTTCCTGAAGCTGACGCCAGTTGATTTTCCCAGTTCCGGACTTGGGCAGTTCGTCGATAATCTCAACAGCTGTGGGCACCTTGTAAGCCGCCATATGCTGTTTGCACCAGGCAATAATGTCATCACCGGTCAGCGCGGTGCTGGCACTCGGCTTCAGGACCACCAGAGCCTTGGCGGTCTCTCCCCTCTTGGTGTCCGGCACGCCGATGACGCAGGCCTCATGGATATCGGGGTGGCCATACATGATGCTTTCCACCTCGGCCGGCCAGACCTTGAAGCCGGAGGCGTTGATCATCCGCTTGAGGCGATCCACCATGAAGAAATAACCTTCCTCGTCCATGTAGCCCAGGTCGCCGGTGCGCAGGAAGCGTTTGCCATCCCGCTCAAGGAAGGTTTTTTCCGTGGCTTCGGGGTTGCGCCAGTACTCCCGCATAACCTGGGGACCGTGCAGAACAATCTCTCCGGTCTCGCCCTGGGGTAGCTCTTCCTGCGTGCCCGGATTGACGATGCGGGCATCGACGCCAAAACTGGCAATGCCCAGACACTGCCGCTTGCCGCGTTCAATCGGGTTGCCGAGGATGAACGCGGCGGTCTCCGTCAGGCCATAAGCCTCGTTGTAACTGATGCCGAACTCGTCCTTCAGGCGCTTGGAAATGGCCTCAGGCATGGCCGCACCGCCGCCCATCAGCCGGAACAGACTGGAAATATCATGGTTGGCCAGGTCCGGGTTGGAGAAGAAGTCCACAATCATGGAAGGCGGGGCACTCCACATATTGACGCGGTGACGCTCGATCAGTTTCAGTGCCGTATCACGGTCCCAACGCTGCATGATCACCGCCGTCGAGCCGTTATAGATGGGGCCATTCATACCCCCCTGCATACCGAGGAAGTGGAACAGCGGCGCGATTGCCAGGCACGAAAACGCCGGAGATCCGCCACGCCATACCGCCGACCCGGCCACCGCGGCCAGCACGGAACCATGGGTATGGACACAGCCCTTGGGCTTGCCGGTGGTGCCGGAGGTATACCCGATCACACACAGGTCGTCGTGTTTACCCGCAAAAGACGCCGGGTTTATCTCAGCAGCCAGGGCATCCCGCCAAAGGGTCATGCCCGGACCTGTCAGCTCCTGCCTCGGCGCTGTCACGGCGTCCGGAACAGACACATCGGTCGGCTCCGTCAGATAGTCCGAGTAGGCATGGACGATCAGGTGTTCAATGTCGCCCGAGCCCAACAGGGGACGGGCCTGCTCACACAGTTCCTGGGCCGCCAGTACGACTTTCGCGCCACTGTTGGTCACGCAATAGTGCAGCTCTTCCGCCAGGTTCATCGGGTTGACTGGCACCACCACCGCCTGCGCACGCAGAATCGCGTAATAGGCCACCACGTACTGGGGGCAATTCTGTGAGTACAGGGCCACCCGGTCACCAGGTCCGACCCCACACTCACGCTGAAGATACCCGGCCAGATGTTCCACCTGCGTCAATAGCTCACCGTATGAAAGCGTCGAGTCATAAAATACGGTGGCCGGCTTTTCCGGGTAGCGCGTCGCCGCGACTTCCAGGTTGTAATAGAGGCTGGTTTTCGGTACACCGAGCAAGCGTGGCAGGCCCTTGGGCCAGTATCGATTCTGTTCCGGTGTCATGTTATTCCTCTCATACCTGCCGGTTATCGGATTAGTGCGACGGGCTGCCGATCTTTATTGCGCCCGGTCCAGGATGGTTTTCGCCATGGCGATCACAGGTGCATCCACCATCTGCCCGTCCACCTTGAACGCCCCGCTTCCGGATTGCGCCGCTTCCATGACCTTGTTTGCCCACTCCACCTGATGGGCATCCGGGGCAAAGCCGGCCTGAACTGCGGCGATCTGTCTGGGATGAATACACAGCATCCCGGCAAATCCCATGTTGCGAGCCCGGCGTGCCCGGGCTGTCACCGCCTGTTCATCGTCGAATACCGGGAATACCGTATCAATCGGGGGCAGCAGTCCAGCGGCCCGGGAGCACACCAGTATCTGATAACGGCACTGATCCAGGATTCTCTCCGCGCCCTCGGTGTTGCCTTCAATGCCCAGATCATCACTCAGGTCCAATCCGCCGTAGCTCAATCGCTCAACGGCCGGTGTGGCAGCAATGGCACTCAATGCCAACAGCCCTCTGGCGGATTCAATCAGCGGGATGACCGGCTTTCCGGCGTGTGACACAGCCTCAATATCTTCCGGTGATTCCGCTTTCGGCAGCATGATGCCAGCGACCTGTTTATGGCGGGCACACAGGGCAACGTCACTATCAAAGCCGTCGGTCCCCCTGCCATTGATTCGGACGTAAATCCCCGGGCCGTCGTGATGCATGAGGAAGTTCTCGAGAGACTCCCTTGCCACCACCTTGGCATCGGGAGGAACGGCGTCCTCCAGATCCACAATCACCGCGCCGGCACCACTGACCAGCGCTTTATCAATCCGCTCAGGCCTGGTTGCCGGCACAAAAAGCATGGTTTTTAATTTACGGTCTGTCATTGTCAGATACCTGTTATCGTGTTCCCGCCAGCACTCAGATCACGCCACGCTGTTCCAGCTGACCAATCTGTTCCTCGCTGTACCCCAGTTCCGACAGAATGGAACGGCTGTGCTCACCTACCGCAGGCACCGCGGATACCGCACCTGCAAACCAGACACCCGGCGGTTTCAGCGCCGGCACGTCACCCACAGGGGTTGCCACACTGATCCAGCGATCCCGCGCCTGCAGTTGTGGATGCTTCCAGACCCGCTGCATATCATTCACCGAGGCATTGGCGATGCCGGCGGTATCCAGACGCTTCACCACTTCCGCCAGTGACAGCTCTGAAAACACCTCCCGTATCAAGTCACCCAGCTCATCGCGATGGACAGACCTTTTGGGGTTAGTAGCGAACCGGGGGTGCTCCGCCAGCTCTGGCTTTTGCAGGACCTGCCGACAGAACTCCCGCCATTCCCGATCATTCTGTAACCCCAGCATCACGGTCTCACCATCACCGACCGGAAAGGGGCCATAGGGAAATATGGTGGAATGGGATGCGCCCGCCCGGGGTGGCGGCATTGCGTTATCAAAACTGTAGTACATGGGATATCCCATCCACTCCACCAGACTTTCCAGCATCGACACATCAATGTGACTGCCTTTCCCGGTCCTGCCCCGCAACAACAGGGCAGACAGGATGTTGCTCTGGGCATACATGCCTGCGGCGATATCAGCCACCGAGCACCCGGCCTTTACCATGCCCTCCGGGTCTGGTGTGCCGGTGACCGACAGAAATCCACTCTCGCTCTGTATCAGCAGATCGTAGGCTTTCTTGTCCTGCAGGGGACCACCGTGACCGTAGCCGGAGATATCGCAGACGATCAGCCGGGGATACCGGTGGTGCAGCGCCTCGAAAGAGAGCCCCATTCTGGCCGCCGCCCCCGGCGCCAGGTTCTGCACCAGTACATCCGCATCCGCCAGCAACTGGAGCAGGACCTCCAGCCCCTCGGACGATTTCAGGTCCAGGCTCAGGCTCTCCTTGGAACGGTTGACCCACACAAAGTGCGACGACATCCCATTGACCCGGTCATCGTACTGGCGCGCGAAATCACCGGTTCCCGGGCGCTCCACCTTGATCACCCGTGCCCCCTGCTCGGCAAGGTGCCGGGTACACAAAGGCGCAGCGACTGCCTGTTCCAGAGATACGACGTTGATTCCTTCCAGGGGAAGAACACCACTGTTGTTTTGGTTCACGTACACTTCCCGATTTTCAGGTGTATCACAGTTGGTATCAGAACGATCGCGGCAGTCCCAACAGATGCTCGGCCACGTAGGAAAAAATCATGTTGGTGGATATCGGCGCGACCTGATACAGGCGCGTCTCGCGGAACTTGCGCTCTACATCGTATTCGTTGGCAAAGCCAAAGCCGCCATGGGTCTGCAGACAGACATTGGCCGCCTCCCAGGAGGCTTCCGCGGCCAGGTATTTGGCCATATTGGCGCTGGCGCCAGCGGGACGACCGCTGTCATATTCCTCACAGGCACGCCAGCGCATCAGGTCCGCTGCTTCCACATTGATATGGGCCTTGGCAATCGGGAACTGCACGCCCTGATTCTGCCCGATGGGACGGCCGAACACTTCGCGGTCACTGGCATATTGCCTGGCCTTTTCGATGAACCAGCGACCATCGCCGATACATTCCGCGGCGATCAGGGTGCGCTCGGCGTTGAGGCCATCCAGGATGTAACGGAAACCCTTGCCCTCTTCCCCAATCAGGTTCTCGGCGGGAATTTCCAGGTTGTCGAAAAAAAGCTCATTGGTTTCGTGATTCACCATATTGGCGATCGGCTGTACCGTCAGACCATTGCCGATGGCGTGATGCAGGTCCACGATAAAGATCGACATACCCTCGGATTTGCGACGAACCTGGTCCAGCGGCGTGGTGCGGGCCAGCAGGATCATCAGGTCGGAATGCTGAACCCGGGAGATCCATACCTTCTGACCGTTCACCACATACTTGTCCCCCTGACGAACAGCGGTTGTCTTGATCTTGGTGGTGTCGGTACCGGTTGTGGGCTCGGTCACCCCCATGGACTGCAGCCGCAACTCACCCGCGGCAATCTTCGGCAGGTATTTCTGTTTTTGCGCTTCGCTGCCATTACGCAACAGGGTGAACATGTTGTACATCTGGCCATGCACGGTACCTGAGTTGCCACCGGCCCGGTTCACCTCTTCCAGGATCACCGAGGCTTCCGCCAGGCCCAGGCCCGAACCACCATATTCCTCGGGAATCATTGCCGCCAGCCAGCCGGCGTCCGTCATTGCATTCACGAATTCCTCGGGGAACGCTTTGCGCTCGTCGATGCCTCGCCAATAGGCCGCATCAAAGTTCCCGCACAGTCCGCGCACGCCTTCCCGGATATCTTCGTACATCTGCAGGGCAGGGTTGATCATTGGTGTTTCTCCTTGAATTCAAGTTCTGCTTCATGTGCCGGGCCGTCTTCATTCGCGGCCCAGAGCAATGCCCGGCCGTCCCCGGCGATCTGTCCTTCAACGTTGAAGGACTTGTTCACTGTCAACGGGCGCAACCCCCGATACGACAACCGCACCGGTGTCAGGCCCGGATTGGCGTCCATAAAGGCCTGCACCATCAAGGTGGCAATCAGCGGCCCATGCACAACCAGGTCAGGATAGCCCTCTTCCTGCGTGGCGTAGGGCTTGTCGTAATGAATCCGGTGGCCGTTAAACGTCACCGCCGAGTAGCGGAACAGCAACAATGGCGAAGGGACTACCCGGCTGCTCCACTGAGCGTCGGGAATGGGTTTATCCAGGGACAGTTTCGGGGTTGCTGGAGCCTTGTAGACAATGTCCTGTTCTTCGCTAAGACACAGTTCACCGTTCTGGCGGTATTCGTGCCGGACAGTGACAAACAAAAGTTTTCCGGCCCGCCCCTGCTTTTCCGCAATTGAATGAATGGTCGATGACCGTTCAGCGGAGTGACCGATAACCAGGGGGTTGTGAAACTCGACACGGCCTCCGGCCCACATCCGGGTATTGCCTGCGGATTTCGGCAGGAACCCGCCCGGCGCTATGTGGCCATCCGGGCCCGTGCCCGATGGCGGAACGGGAATCTGAAAAAACGCCCAGTGCCACAGCGGGGCCAGTTCGTCTCCACCCCCCGGCATGGGCCGGTCCAGCATGGCGGCAATTCGGCCGGCCAGCGTGGAATCCACGGCATCAACGCAGGTTTCCCGCTTACCAATCCAGTCTTCCGGAGCGTCTGACATCACACTTCCTCTATCAATAGGTCTTCTAGTTTTTCAATATTGGTAATAATGCCGATATACGACAGAGGAGAGAATTCGATTTTGCACAAGGGTGCGTTTGGTTTCCATGAACACCCCCGTGGTTTAGACTGTGAGTCCCTTGGTTAGCTTGCTGTCGAAATTTCATTATGCATTTTGATATTCCCGATTTACGTCTGTTTATCCACGTCGCAGAAGCCAACAGCCTGACAGGCGGGGCCAAGCGTGCCAGCCTGTCGACCGCAGCAGCCAGCATGCGTATTAAATCCCTTGAGGGGCAGCTCGGAAGCCGGCTGTTCTATCGCGACAGCCAGGGAGTGGAACTGACCCCCGCAGGTCACGACTTACTGGTTCATGCCAGGGCCATCATGCGGCAGGTCGACTACATAAAAGATGAGTTCTCCCAATACGCGGAAGGCGAATCAGGACATTTGCGGATTTTTGCCAACACCACGGCGGTAAGCGACTTCATGCCCGACGTCCTGGCGCGTTTTCTGGCAACCCGCCCGGGGGTGACCGTGGATCTTCAGGAGCGGCTGACGCACGATATCATTCGGGGCGTGATCGACGGCTCGACGGACATGGGGGTGGTTGCTGGTCCGGTGAATGCAAACAAGAAACTTGAGATCATTCCCTTCAGTGTCGACCGCCTGGTGGTTGTCACCCCTAAAAATCACGAACTGGCAGCAAGCCGGACCATTTCGTTTCGGGAAACCCTCGACTACCCCCACATCGGTTTGCGTGAGGGCAGCACTCTGTTCAATTTCCTCAAAGAGCAGGCCAGCGAGGCCGGCTCGCCGCTTCAGATGCGCATCCAGGTCTTCGGCTTCGAGTCCGCCTGTCGGATGGTCAGCCGCGGTGTGGGCATCGGCATCCTGCCCCGCTCCATCGCACACCGCTATGCCGCTTTCCTAGACATTGCCACCATCGATCTAGAGGACGACTGGGCGGAGCGGGAGCGTAGTCTGATTGTGAGGGAACTGGACGCCTTACCGACATGCGGCAAGGAGCTGGTGGAAGAAATTCGCTCTCAAGCCAGCTTCACATAGGCGCCTTTGTCAGCGCCTGTTACACAGTTTGGCGTGCGCCTCATCGTATTCTGTTTTCATACGTGCCACGATCTCCTCCGCTGACGGGAAGTCATTTATCACGGCCACACCCTGCCCAGCGCCCCAGATATCTTTCCAGGCCTTGGCCTTGGAACGACCATCCTTGAAACTCATCTTGCTCTTGTTACCGACAGGGAGATCATCCGGGTCCAAGCCAGTGCGACGAACACTTTCTTTCAGGTAATTGCCATGTACTCCGGAAAAATAGTTGCTGTAGACAATGTCTGATGCACCAGACTGAACGATGCATTTTTTATAGTCTTCCCGCGCATTAGCTTCCTGAGAGGCAATGAAACGGGTACCTACATAAGCAAAATCAGCGCCCATGACCTCCGCTGCCAGCACCGAATTTCCGGTAGCAATAGATCCTGCCAGTACCAGCGGGCCGTCAAAGTGTCTGCGAACTTCCCCTAACAGAGCGAAAGGCGACAAAGTGCCTGCGTGGCCGCCCGCCCCGGCTGCCACCAGAATCAGACCGTCAACGCCGGCTTCCAATGCTTTCATCGCGTGACGCAAATTGATGACGTCGTGCAGTATGATGCCTCCGTAGCTATGCACCTCGTCCACGATTTCCTTAACCGGCGCTCTCAGGGAGGAGATAATAATGGGCACCTTGTGTTTGACACAGGTCTCCACATCCCGCTCCAGGCGCACGTTGGATGAGTGGGAGATCTGATTGACTGCAATGGGGCCGACCCGCTTGTCAGGATTGGCAGCTTTGAAGCTGTCCAGCTCTTCGTTCATCATCGTCAGCCATTCATCCAGCAATTCTGGCTGCCGCGCATTCAGCGCCGGAAAAGAGCCGACAATGCCCGCTTTACACTCCGCCAGGACCAAGTCAGGGTAACTAACGGTAAACATGGGGGAAGAAATGACTGGCAGCGTCAGATTTTGTAAAGCATCTGGAATTCTATTGCTCATGGTATCTCCAAACTCATATCAGGTAAGGCAAACCGGAGTCAGGCCAACTTTTTCAGAATCAACATATCGGATTCGCCACTCTGAACGACCTCATCATGCTGGTTAAGCAGCTCCAATCGGCGGTTAACCCGGCCAACCCGCTTGCTCTCCCCGGCTTCTGCCTCCAGGATGGTGAGTCGTAGCCGCAGGGTCGTACCGATGGTAATAGGCTTCAGAAACGACCAGTCGCGAATGGACATCATTGCCACCGCAGACTTCTCGAAAATACCCAGGGCGTGCATCATTCCAGTGGCGATCGCGATGCCAAAGGCGCCATGAACCAGTCTCTCGCCAAACCGGGTCTTGCCAGCAAACTCCTGATCGCAGTGAATGGGGTTCCAGTCACCGGAAAGCATGGAGAAAAAAGTCATGTCTGATTCGGTGACAGTTCGGGCGGCGCTTTCAAAGTGTTGCCCGACCACCAGGTCTTCGAAATACAGGGAATGGTCCATCGTCACTCTCCTTCCGCCAGGTTTTCTTCGGCTATAGCTCTAAGTTTCCCGCGCTGCACCTTAAGTCCGTTCGCGCTCTGCGTAACTGGATAATCATCCACAAACCAAACTCTGTAAGGCACTTTAAAGGCGGCCAGTTCCCGCTTCGCAATATCGATGACCTGCTGCTCACTGAGCATTGCCTGGCCATCGTCCCGGACGAAAGCGACCACGCGGGATTTGCCGTCAATCTCGATGCCCACGATATAGGCATCCTCAACTCCGGGAATATTCTTTAACACCGCCTCGATTTCTGATGGGCTGATCAGAAAACCACCCAGGCGAATGGCATCCCCCATGCGTGCCTCGTACACCAAGGAGCCATCTTCTCGCAGGTATCCCAGGTCACCGGTGCGGTAGAAACCGTCGTCCGTGATCGCATTGCCTGTCGCTTCCGGGTTGTTCAGGTAGCCAATAAAATTGGTGGGCCCCTTGATTTCGATTTCTCCGATTTCTCCGGCAGGCAGCAATCCACCTGACCCAATATCCCTGATGCGCAGCTGCACTCGATCTGATGCCGCGGGGACGCCTCCGCCGCGGATTTTCTCCCGCACCGGCCTGTCACCGGTCTGTGCGGAAAAAATCGCCAGGACTTCGCTGGAACCGTATAGGCCACAGAGTGGAATACCTCTCTCCCAGGCGGCCAATGCGTATTCGTTGAAGCTGGAAGTAAAGGCCCCGAAACCGAACAGGCGGGCTGCGGGGAAGGGCTTGTCGCCGTCGGCAGCATCGATCAGTTTTCGGTACAACTCGTCACTGCCGTACACGTGGCTAATGTGGTATTGCCGCATCAGTGACGCGGCCTCGGGACCGTCAAACGCAGCCATCATCACCGTCGGACAGCCCGCCGCCATGGCTGCTAACACCGCATTCAGACCGAACGCTCCACAGAACGGCAACACCGACAGCAGCGCAGACTCAGGCTCCGTCATACCATAGCTTTGCGCACAGTAATGAGCATGGCGAACCAGGTTAGCCTGGGTTTGCATGACCAGCTTTGGACCGCTGGTGGTGCCGGAGGTAGCGAAAAGGATGGAGACTCCGTTTGTGTCAGGCGACTCTTCCCGGGAAGTCTGATTGCCGGAGATAGCTGTACTTGTGACGGGAATACCGTGCAAGGTTTCCGGTAAAGTTTCTCCCGCGTCCAGATACGCCACGGCTTCAAGCGAGCTTAATTCATCCCGATCTACTTTCACGAGAATGTCCGTAAAGTCAATCTTGCGGAAGCGGTCCTGCATGATAAGCAGTCGCGGCCGGGACTTGTTGATCATGTAGCCGATTTCGTGGCTTTTGTAGCGGGTATTCAGTGGCGCCAGCGTCGCCCCGATACGGGCCAGGGCAAAGTAAAATGCCAGCCAGTGGCGGCTGTTCACCAACCACATGGCAACAGTATCCCCTTTGCCAATACCCTGACTGCGGAGCCACCGCTCCTTTTGCTGGCACAGTTGGTCAAACTGCCTGAAGCTGGTTTGTTGACCATCCTCCACGAAGACCACCGATTCAGGATTACTTTGGAGATGGCCTTCCACCAGGCTGTACAGATACTCACTACTATTCATGGGCTGACTCCCTTAAGTGGCCGACTTCAAAACCGTTCGAAGATGGCGGCTACACCCTGACCGCCGCCAACGCACATGGTTTCCAGACCATAGCGGCTACCTCTGCGTTTCATTTCGTGAAGCAAACTGGTCATGATGCGAACGCCGGTCGCGCCGATAGGATGGCCGAGGGAGATGCCGGAGCCATTGACGTTAAGTTTGTCGTAATCGTCCCAGCCCCATTCCTTGAGTACAGACAGTACCTGACAGGCAAAGGCTTCGTTGATTTCGACCAGGTCCATATCATCGAGGCTGAGGCCGGTTTTCCGGAAAAGTTTTTCCACTGCGCCCACCGGCCCTATCCCCATGGTAGCCGGATTGCAGCCAACGGCGCTCCACCCCACCATAAAGCCCATCGGGGTCAGATTGAGCTCCTCGAGCTTATCTTCAGAAACGATCAGGCAGGCCGCCGCCGCATCGCTTTGCTGGCTGGCATTGCCTGCGGTGACAGTGCCGCCAGGAATAATCGGCTTGAGTTTACCGAGGGTTTCGATGGTCGTTTCCCCCCTTATGCCTTCATCCTGCCTGAAGATGACGGGGTCACCCTTACGCTGAGGTATCGACAGGGGCACGACCTCCTCGTCAAATTTCCCCTCGCTCCAGGCGGCAGCTGCCCTTTGCTGGCTCTGTACGGCGTACCGGTCAGCCTCCTCCCTGGAAATGTTGTATTTTTTTGCCAGGTTTTCTGCGGTCTCGATCATTCCCGAGATATGGCCAAACCGCTCCTCTGGCTGGGAACGCTCCCGCCCACGGTCCAGGCGATCGTACATCGTAAACGACCCGGCTTTCTTGCCCCAGCGCATGTCGGTGGAGTAATACTCAATATTACTCATACTTTCCACGCCGCCCGCTATGACCACGTCGCACGCTCCGGATTCCACCATCATGACAGCATTAATGACGGCCTGAAGACCACCGCCACAACGGCGATCCAGCTGTAACCCAGGCACTTCCTCCGGCAAGCCAGCCTGTAACGCTGCCCAGCGACCAACACAGGGTACCTCGCTGTTGGCATAAGACTGAGCTATGACCACATCCTCAATTTTCTGGGGATCAATGCCAGAACGATCCACGGTCTCCTTCACCACCGTGCCAATCAAATGCTCTACCGGAACCGGACGGAGACTGCGTCCGAACCCGCCAACGCCGGTACGAACCGGTGCGATAATAGCTGCTCTGCGCTTGTTCATGTTAGATCCTCATGTTGTAGCATGGCGGGATAGTCTCCCAGCCATCAGATGGGTGACAGAGGGGTCAGGCTGCCAGGTAGCCCCAAATAAGTGCGGTTGAGCCGAAGACCACACCCAGGTAGCCCAGTATCAGCACCAGATAGCCCATAATCTCACGAAGCTTGAGTCCGGAGATCGCCAACGCTGGCAGCAGCCAAAACGGCTGGACCATATTGGTCCATTGATCGCCAATCTGTACTGCGACCGCAGTGGCACCGTAGGAAGCCCCGAGCTCTTTGGCAGCCTCAATCATCACCGGCCCCTGAACCGCCCACTGGCCACCACCTGAAGGGGCCAGAATGTTAATCAGGCCACCACTGAGAAAGGACCAGAAAGGCAATGTCGTCGCTGATGCAGAGCCAACGAAAACATCAGAAAAGGAAATCATCAGGCCAGAGCCCACAAGAATACCCATGATGCCGGCATAGAAGGGGTATTGGATGATAACGCCAGAGACGGTTCTGATGCCGTCATTAAGAGCTTCAAGAAACGCCGATGCACGGGCGAACAAAAGAATAGCCAGAAACAGGAAAGCAAAGTTCAGACTGTTCAAATTCAGTGACCCGCCCTCTTTCACATACAGGAACAGGTAAAACATCCCCAGAAGACCGATGGCTATCCCAAAAAAACGACTGTCATTCATCTTTTGGGAGAAAGTCTTATCCCCGTGAGCAGGTTTACTCGCTTCTCTGGCATCCATCTCAGCATCCTTACGAGCCACTTCGTCCCGATCAATCTCACGAATATGCTCAGGATCAGAGGGATGCATCATGGCATTGAAGATGGGTAGCGTAATCAGCACAAAAAGGGATGTACCCAACAGCAGCGGCGAAAAAATGGTTTCCGCCAAAGGAATAATCCCCATGGTGTTTTCCAGAAAATGACCGTCAGTCGCAATCAGCAGAGGAACGGTACCCGACATGCCTATACCGTAAACGGACAAACCGGAATAGGCAGCAGCAATGGCCAGTGGAAAGTGCAATCCCCTGACATTAATGGCCAGTTTGCGAGCGACCACACTACCCACAATCAAACCGAACCCCCAATTAAACCAGCAGCCTAAAACACCTGCCAGGGTAGCTATAACGATAGCCTTACGAGGAGATTTCACTTTACTCGTCACTCTATCCAGCAAACGATCCACCAAAGGGGTCTTTGCCAACATATATCCGGATATCAGTATGATTGCCATTTGCATAGCAAAGGATAACAGTGACCAAAACCCATCCCCCCAGAGCTTGGCTGCTTCAGCCACTGACGCGCCTTCCACGACAACTGCCAGCCCGGCGGTCACTAAAGTCAGCGCAATGGCAATAACAAATGCATCCGGCATATACCTGTGCACAAGCTGAGTAAAAAAAGTAACCAGTGTTTTCATTCGGAGCCTCTTGATTCTTGTATTAGCCGCTTTGGTGAGCGATCACGGTTCACGGATTCTCTGACCGCAATACTCGCGTCTGGAACGCTCCGTTAGAATTCATTTTTTGTTAAAGGATCGTTCAGTTACTCAGAATACTTATCCGAGTAGTCAGGAGCGCGGTGCGGCCTTGCGGCCGCCCTGCGTACTGATATTTCTCAGCGGTCGAAGAGGGGGTACGGTGTACTCAAAGTCCCAGGGCGGGTATGCCTTTATGAATTACCCGCTGTCCTGAGCAGGAGGCAATAGAACCGAATTACCTGTCCGTATTAGTCGGTCAGGGCACTTGGGTGAGCATTCAACGGCGTGATACTCACGTCCATAAAGGGAAAAAGTGGCAGGGACGTCAACAGGTCGTGGAGCTCCTGATTTGAGTCCACGTCAAATACACTGACGTTGGAATATTTGCCGGTTACTCTCCACAAGTGAGGCCACTTACCCTGGCGCTGGATATCCAGAGCCCGCTGTTTTTCCTCTTCCTTAATCCGCGCAAACTCATCCGGCGCCAGGTGGGCCGGTGGGTTCACTTTCATCTGTACAAGAAATAGCATGGTTACTCTCCTTGGTTTTTTGAAGACCAGCGGAAATCCGATATTCAGTGGACTTCCCGTGTATAGATCGGTTTAAGCTGTCCGATAAAGGTCTTACCGTGCTCAAACCACTCTTTGCGAATATCTGAGGAAAGGTATTCTTCGTATTTTTCAGTATTCTCAAACCAGCATTCGGCCACCGCATCAAACGGACCGATTTCAAGGTATGGCACATGAGTGTCTGACGGCTCCTGATCTACCAGCCTCACCTCATATTTATAAAGGGCAGGAACCTTGTGGGACATGTCGTAATGCACCCGGCACTCCTCGGCGAATTTTTCTGGCGTCATGGATTCCGGCCTTACCAGAAGATAGACAATTCTGATCATGATTAATGCTCCTGACCTATCCGTGATACGGTGGAGAAATCAATCTCCACTCCTGTCTGTTGCTGAATTTGCGCCAGGGTCAATTCCGGAGTAACGTACAGCGCTTTCACCTTGCTTCCGTCCGAGGTGGTTTCAAAGGTTCCGATGTTTGTATAGATGCGAGTCACACAGCCCAGCCCCGTGGGCGGATAAGTCAGCTCGGGTACAATCTTGGGATTTCCCTCCCGGTCCACGTGATCCATCATCACAAAAATCTGTTTAGCTCCGATGGCCAGATCCATGGCGCCACCTACCGCAGGAACAGCCTGGGGGTCACCGGTGTGCCAGTTGGCCAGATCTCCCCTGGCTGACACCTGAAATGCCCCAAGTACACAAATGTCGAGATGACCACCCCGCATCATCGAAAACGAGTCTGCATGGTGGAAAAAGGCCGCCCCGGGCAATAATTTGATGGGCACCTTGCCTGCGTTGATCAAGTCCGGATCATGCTCCCCTTCCGGCGCATCTATCCAGCGGCCCAGCACGCCATTTTCGGTGTGCAGTATGACCTCCTTATCCTCTCCCCCCAGTTGGTTGGCCACCAACGTGGGCAAACCAATACCCAGGTTCAGGTAAGCACCTTCAGGTACGTCCGCCGCCACTCGCCCTGCGAGCGCCATTTTCTCTTCTGTATTCATTGTTCACACCTATTTTACCGTTAACATGGAAGCGGGTTCAGACCTTGAAGAAATAATCCACATAGATGCCCGGGGTCACGACAGCCTCCGGGTCCAGTTCGCCGGCCTCCACCACGTCACTGACTTCAACAATGGTGATATCCGCGGCCATGGCCATCACCGGTCCGAAGTTACGGGCAGTATTGTTGTAGGTGAGATTGCCGAATCGGTCTGCGGCCTTCGCCTTAATCAAGGCCACATCGACCTTTATGGGATGTTCCAGCACATAATGAACACCTTCGATCTCGCGGGTTTCCTTTCCTTCGGCCAAGGCGGTTCCATAGGCGGTCGGAGTGAAAAACGCACCAATACCGGCACCCCTGGCGCGTAGCCGTTCCGCCAGATTACCCTGGGGAACCAGCTCCAGTTCCAGCTCGCCCTTACGATAAAGTTCCTCGAAAACCCAGGCATTCTTCATTCGCGGAAAGGAGCAAACTATCTTGCTTACCTTTCCTGTTTTCAGCAGCGCAGCAATGCCTTCTTCATTCTGACCGGCATTATTGCTCACTATCGTGAGGTTCTTTGCTTCACTGTGTGCGATCAGAGTTTCGATCAGTACATTCGGAGAACCAGCCCCGCCAAATCCCCCAATGGCAATGATATCGCCATCCTTGATCCGGGATATTGCTTCCTCAGGACCGCTAATCTGTTTATTGATCATTCGCTTCCCTTTTCATTTAAAAAAATAAACATTTAATTAATAAGATTTACCCGATCAAGCGACCATCGACTAATAATGTGGCGATTATCCACACCAATCATTTATCGGGAAGTTGATGGCAACCACAGGACCAACTCCGGAAATATAACGAGCACCAGAACCAATGCGAGAAGTGACAGTACATATATCATCACATTGGAAAATATTGTTCCTACAGGAATATTGGCAGACTTTGACACTACAAATACGTTAATACCTACCGGGGGAGTTACTATGCCAATCTCAGCCAGCAAAATCACAATTATGCCAAACCACAGTGGGTCGAATCCCAGGCTCGTAACAAGGGGCAGGACCACCGGCACAGTCAGGATCAGTATGGAGATCAGATCCAGGAACAATCCCAGTGCCAGATAAAGCACCACAATTACTGCCAGTATTACATAGGGCGACACATTTAGACCGCCGGCCCATGCCACCATATCTCGCGTAAAACCAGTAAATGTAATGAAATAACCAAAAATATGGGCACAAACAATGATCAGACCGATCATGGCGGAGATTGCGCAAGTATTAAACAGAGCCTCAGAAAATCGGGATCGAGTCAGGTTACCGGATTTCACCGCAATCAAAAGAGCTCCGAAAGCGCCCAAACCTGAAGATTCAACCGGCGTAGCGATGCCTGTATAAATAAGTCCTGTCACCAACAGGAACAAAGCCAGAAATGGACCAGCTACCTTCAGTGACTGGATTTTTTCGCCCAGACTGTAGTTTTTACCCTGTGTTGGCAGAGGATTTCTCAGCAACAGCAGCTTGATGGTCGCAGCAATGGTCATTGCCACCAGAATGCCTGGCACAATCCCGGCGATAAGCAAATCGGCAATACTGACGCCACTGAGAAGCCCGTAGAAAATCAAGGCCACACTGGGAGGAATCAACATGGCAATGGTACCGGAAATAGCAGCAATACTGCCTGCCATACCACCACTGTATCCCTGCTCCCGCATGGCCGGAATACTGGTTTTTGCCAGGGTCGCGGCGGCTGCAGTACTGGACCCCGAAATGGCTCCAAAGGCCGCACCAGTAAGCACTGTAGCAATACCGACACCGCCGCGAATGTTATTGGTCCATTTGGCAATGGCGTTAAACAGTGAAGAGGTAATCCCACTCACCCCCATAAATTCCGCCATCAGTATAAACATGGGAATCGTGAGTAACTCATAGGTAGTCAGAGCAGAACCTGGGGACGCTGTCAGAATACCCACCAGTACATCGGCGCTGGTGGCAAGATATATACCAAGCGATCCAGCCAGTGCCAGACTGATTGCAACCGGTACACCAAAAGCCAGCAGGGCAAACAGTACAATAAAAGGAAGGTAGACCGTCATTCCTCACCTCCGACCAGGAGCGGGAGATGACTGAAGCTGATAATCAACAGTCGCAGCGCAAAGATCAGGGAACTCACAAAAACAATCATGTCCCCTGGCCACATGGGCCATGGAATTACGCCTCCCATCACTTCACCATCCAACCAGGCATGATAGGCCTCCAGCAGGTAAAACCAGGCGATATAAGCAAACAGTACAACAGCAAACAGACCAATCAGAAACAAAACAAACCCACGCAATCGCCTGTTTATGTAAGACGTAAAATAATCCACCTTAAGATGCGCACCGATCCTGAGGGCATAGGAAAATGCCAGAAGATAAGAACCAGGCAGCAGATACAAAACGATAAAGTCAAAGGACCAGCTCAGGGGCATGGAGAGGACGTACCGCATGAAAACGTCCACACAGGTCACCGCCATAGCCACCAGAATCATTAATGCAGCAATAGCGACCAGCGCGTTTTCCAAATACCGCACGGGATAATCCAGGTATTTTACCGGGCCGGGAATGTTGGCTAACGTACTCAAAATTTTGGCCTTATCTTGTTATTGAGGTCGAACGGCTCAGTGAACGACTACCAGGTCGCCGGCTCAAACAGGAAACCGTCACCCTGGCGCCGTGCGTATCCGCAATAGGGCGCACCAAAGTGGACCGGCAGCAGCAATGCCGCCTGGTCAGCCGCTTCGTTCAGCATTTTCAGACGGACTTCCCGTGCCTTTTCCGGCCAAATGCAATAACCAGAATTGAATTCGGGCCGCATGATTTGCAGTGGGCTATGAAAAATATCACCACAAAAAATCCCCACTTCCCCCCTGGACTCCAGACGGAAGGTTACCTGACCCGGGCTATGCCCCCCGGCAGGGTGCACGGTCAGACAGTCGGCGATTTCTTCGCCTGGACGCATCATTTTTGCCAGGCCCGCATCCACAATTGGCATCACGCTATCGAAAAAGGAGTCGCCAAACACATCAATAACGCCAGGCTCTTTATTCTTTCCTTCCTTGCAAAAACTGAAATCATCCAGAGGGAAGTGATAGGTCGCATTGGGGAATGTGGGGACCCAGCGACCGTCCTGCAGGGTAGTATTCCAGCCCACATGGTCCGCATGAAGATGGGTAATCACCACATGAGTGACATCTTCAGGCGCTGCGCCCGCGGCAACCAGCCATTCACGCACAAGCCCGTTAAGCATATGCATGCGGGGGATACTCTCCCGGGGCTTGAAATTTCCCACTCCAGTATCGACCACGATAATGTTTGTGCCTGCCTGAACGATCCAGAATTGAATGGTGACTATCAGCTTGCCCATATGAGGTACCCAATGGTTGGGTGCCAATTCACCTTCCAGCCGGTCGATATCGGCACGCTCTGCTTCTGGAAACAGGAAGGCAGGATCGTGGGTGGGACCTGAATACTCGATAACGTTGGTAACCTTGACGTCACCGATCTTTCTGGTCTGAATCATATTCGTCACCTTTCATATTACTTGTAATAAGTATTTGAGCATCTCAAATTAAATAACCAAAACACTAAATTAGCTTTCAATATCTTTCACTGACAACAAATCTGTCAATGCACAAAAATAAAACCCACCCTTAACAATCCCTTAAAACACCGCGATATCGCCCGCAAAACAATACCATTAACCAAAAGTTAAAACCCACTGAACACATGACAAATAGACTGCACCAGAAACTCTGATATTTTTAAAGTTCGATATTTTTATAAACCTAACAAGAAAGGATACATCATGAGCAGAACCAGACTCCTTGTTACTGCATGCGCCTCGGCAGCTCTAACCATCGGCTCCGTTACTATCGCCAATGCTCAGGACAAGGTTACTTTGCGATTCGCCGACTGGATGCCAGAATCCGCTTTTACGACAACCTATGGTGCCAAGGCATTCATGGAAAAAGCAGAGGAACTTTCAGAAGGCCGTATCATTTTTCAGTATTTTCCTGCTGAACAACTGGGCAAAGGCTCGGAGACTCTCACCCTCCTGAATTCAGGAGTTGCTGACATCGCCAACGTTGCACCAGCCTATCTCTCCGAGCATCTGCCTCTGTCGGGTGTAGTAGAACTTCCGGGCATGGTTACCGACTCTTGCACCGCGGCAAACAAATTCTACGATCTGGTCCAACCTGGAGAATCCCTCTACGAGGCAGAGTTCAAGAGGAAAGATATTCGGCCGCTGTTCACTGCCAACCTTGGCCCCTATCGGATTCTTACCAATAATCAGGAGCTATCCACACCGCTGGACATATCCGGCCTGAAACTCCGTACTGCAGGAGGGGCCATGGCCATGACAGCCGACCGTCTCCGTGCAAATCCTATCCGGATGCAGGGTTCTGATGTACTGCCATCTCTATCACGGGGCACACTGGATGGTGTCTTCTGGGGGCTTATCAGTATTGAGGACTGGAGCCTGGAAACCGCTCTGGATCAAATGATTCCCAATCTGAGCATTGGCAGCTTCAATGTCACCTACTCTATCAGTAGCCGGGCCTGGGATAAGCTTTCACCGGAAAACCGGGAAATCCTGGTGAAAGCCGGCCAATACGCCAATCAGATTCACTGCAATTATGTAAATCGCGCAGAGGAAAAAGCCATTTCCGACCTGGAAGAGAAACACGACATCGCGCCACTTTACCTGCCAAAGGACGAGTTGAAACGCATCCGCGAAGATCTGACTCAGGTGCACGAAGACTGGGCCATTCCTCTTGAAAAGCGAGGGTTACCAGCAAACGAGGTCGTTGAAAAGATGCTTTGATTACCCCAAGCTGACCACCCAAGGCCCCCATAACGGGGGCCTTCTTTTTGGGCCGCGGGAACATCTTATGGCCAAACCCATCGAAATCCTTTAGCTTACTTATTGTGCTTTCCGCAAACCGGGGTAAAAATGGCTATCAAGTACGACCTGACGGATTTTCGGCTTTTCATCAAGATCGCCGAGTCCGAGAGCCTGTCCAAGGGTTCTGAGCAATGCCACATGTCTGTCCCTGCGGCCAGTAACCGAATCCGTAACCTGGAAGACCATCTCGGGCTGAAGCTACTACAACGAAATCCTCAGGGTGTGAAACTTACCAACGAGGGTAAGGTCTACCTGCATCATGCGCGCAAGATCACCTCACAACTGGAAGTCCTCAGTGGAGATCTTCAGGAATTTGCCCACGGCATCACCGGGCAGCTCAGACTTCTCGCCAACACTACCGCTATCACCGAGCTGCTGCCTAATATACTGGGAGAGTACCTGCAGTCGCATCCCAATGTGCATGTAGAGATGAAAGAAAAGCTCAGCGAGGAGATTGTTCGCACAGTCAGGGAAGGCGGCGCAGATCTTGGCATCGTCTCAGGCAATGTTATAACCGCCGGTTTGCAGACCCTGCCTTTCGCCAGGAGCCGTCTTGTGGTGATCTGCCCGATTGATCATCCTATTGCCAAATTCAATAGTATTCGCTTTGAGGAATGCCTGCCTTACCCTCTGATCTCACTACTGGAAGGCTCCGCCATTCACCAATTTTTGATGAAAGAAGCAGAAAAACTGCATGCAACTCTAAACATCCGTGTTCAGGTAGCTAGTTACGATGCCATCTATCGCATGGTGGCCGCCAACGTAGGTGTGGCCATTATTCCCGAGCTCGGATTTGCCCGCCACAAGGGCACCCGCAATATCAAGCAGATCAAATTAACGGACAATTGGGCAGAGCGTAATTTCCAGCTCTGCGCAGAAAATTTCGAAGTCCTTCCAACTTTCGCCCGTGAATTCTGTGAGATCCTGCAGTCGCGATTTCTATAGACTGGAAATCAAAATCAGATCAAGCGTTAACAGCCCGATCACGCTGGGCTGCCATTTCTCTCAGTTTCGCCCGTTGAATCTTGACGCCGTTGGCACTCTCAGTAACAGGGAAGGCATCCAGAAACCAGACTCGTGCTGGTACCTTGAAAGGGGCGATGACGTTCCGGAGCCAGGCGCGGATACCCTCGGCATCGATATCGGTGTCCTGCCCGGCAATCACAAATGCCACACAGGACTGTACGCCGCCCACGTCCGCCCCAATCACCTGGGCTTCGGCAACACCCGGGCACCCCCTTAGCACGTCTTCAATTTCAGACGGGTTTACCAGGAATCCACTGAGGCGGATCGCATCTCCCTGTCGGGTTTGGTAGACAAATGAACCATCCGTACGCAGGTAGCCAATATCTCCGGTAGAAAAGAAACCATCCTGATCGACGACTGCCGAGGTGGCACCCGGGTCATTAAAATAGCCCGAGAAGTTACCCGTTGCCAGAATTTCCAGGACGCCGCTCTGTTCCGGTGCCAACAGCTCACCGGATTCGGTATCGCGAACCCGTATCAGTGCGTTCGAGTCGGCAGGAAACCCTCCCCCCCTACAGCACTCCTGCGCATCCTTCTGCGGAGTCTGTATCGAAAACAGGGCCTGCACCTCACTGGAACCATAGACGCCTGCCAGCGGTATGCCCCGGGCGTCCGCCAACCTGACCAGCTCTTCCGGGCCCGTCTGGAACGCAGCAAAACCACATACCCTGAGGCAGTCCAGCCTGACGTCTTCGGGCATCTCATCGAGGATACGCCAATACATCTCATCGCTGCCAAACAGGTGGGTCAGCTGATGTTTTCGGATCAACTCTACCGCAGATTCCGCATCAAATGTCTCCATAACAGTCACGGGCGTGCCCGCCGCCAACGCGGTCATGACCGGCACCAGCCCGAAGGTTCCGCAGAATGGCAGCGGCGCAAGCAGGCCGGCGCCAGGCTGATCGAACCGGAATGCCCGGGCCACGCAGTCTGCGTGGCTGGCCAGTGAGTGCTGGGTGTGCATCACCAGTTTGGGCAGTTTCGTGGTGCCCGAGGTAGTGAAGAGCATGGCCAGGTCGTTCTCGCTGGATCTGTCAGCCACATCGGGCGCATCGGTGGTATCCAGATCCGGAAACGGCAGCGTTAAACACCCCGTCAACTGAGGCAAATCCGCTGCCGGATCGAGGACCGCAATGGTTTCCAGGTCCGGCACTGTGCTCGACTCAAGATCCCCCAGCAGGGCCTGGAAATCGATCTTCCGGAAGCGGGGCTGCATGATCAGCATGCGGGCTCCGGAAGCGGACAGGATATGCTGCAGTTCCGCCGTGCGGTAACGGGTGTTCACCGCCACCAGCACGGCACCGATACGGGATAACCCCAACATCAGCGCCAGCCACTCGGGGCGGTTGACCAGCCAGACTGCCACCCGGTCACCGTGTCCAATACCCTGATCGCGCAGCCAGGCGGCTGCTGAGCTCGCCATCTGATCCAGTTCAGCATAGCTGATGTGGCGATCACCTCCGATCAGAGCACAAGAGTCCGGTGCCTGTTCCAGATGCCTTGCCACCAACGAGGTCAGAGTCAACTGCTTTGACATCAATAGAGCTCCATCAATTTCTTATTGTCACTCAGCTCTGCTGGCTGGCCTTCCCACGTCATCTGCCCGGATTTCATCACCACGACCCGGTCGGAGATCTTCAGGGCTTCCCTGACGTTTTGTTCCACCAGCAGGATCGACATCCCGGTTTTTTGCTGCAGCTCGCGGATCGGGCCACAGAGATCCTGGAACAGCTTTGGCGCCAGCCCGATAGACGGCTCGTCCATCAGCAGGCAACGAGGGCGACTGAGCAGCGCCCGGCCAATGGAGACCATCTGCTGCTGACCACCCGACAGATTGCCGGCTCGGGTCCGATAAAACTTTTTCATTACCGGTAAAATCGACAGCACCCAATCGATTCTGTCTCCCCGCTCTTTTTCCGGAACCCCGGCTGCCCACATGCCCAGACTCATGATTTCCTCCACGGTCATGCCGGGGAACACACCACGGCCTTCCGGCACCAGAGACATCCCGGCCACGGTCATGGCCCGGGGCTCCGTGACTGCCGCCTTACCATTGAACAGAATGCGGCCGCCTTCATGGGGCACCAGACCAAAAATGGATTTGAGCAGGGTGGATTTTCCCGCACCGTTGTGACCGATCAGGCACAGCACTTCGTTGTCGTTGACGTGAACATTGATGTCCGTCAGCACGGGTCGGCCACCATAACCGACCACCAGGTTCTCAACCGTGAGTAATTTATCTGTCATGGTCATCTCTCCCCGAAGTAAATGGCAGCCAGAGCCGGGTCGTTCAGGATGGTTTCCGGCTCGTCATCAGCCAGCAATTTGCCCTGGTCGAGGAAAGCTATGCGGTCCGAAATGTTCACCACAATATCCAGATTGTGCTCAATAATGCAGACGGTTATTCCCTCTTTGACTTCTTCGCGGAGCAACCTCAGGAACAGGTTATAGGAGTTGGGATCAAGCCCGGACGCCGGCTCGTCCAGCAGCCACAGGCGGGAATCCGTCGCCATGATACGGGCAAGGCTCAGGAACTTGCGCTCCGCATAGGCCAGATCAAGCGCGCGGGTGTGGCGCTTGTCGGTCAGGCCGGTTCTTTCGAGAATCCGGCTCACTTTGTCGTATCGCTCGGCCTTGCGGGATTTTCCGCCCGGTTGCCAGAGCCAGGAACCAGGCTCCATCACGGTGAGGATGTTTTCTTCCACCGTCATGTGGGTAAACAATCGAAGATCCTGAAAGGTCCTGGCAATCCCTTGTCTGGCAATTTCCCAGGGCGCCTTGCCAATGACCGACTCGCCCTGCCAGCGCACTTCGCCTTTGGTAGGCGGAATGTGCCCGGTAATCATGTTGAACAGGGTGGTTTTACCAGCTCCGTTCGGACCAACCAGGGTGGTGATGAGGCCCGCCCGCAGCAACAGGGAAACATCATCAATGGCTTGCAGTCCGCCAAAATTCTTGCTGAGGTTACTGATCTCGAGTAACACCTTCTGGTTTCCCCCAGGTTCTACAGCGTCGGAACCTGGAACAGGGCTTGCGGTCTCCAGAGCTATATTCTGCTGCTCGCTCATTTGCTACCTCCCGGTTGCGAACTCACAATCCCGCCAGGGCGGAAAATCATCAGCAACACCATGGCCAGTCCGTACACAATCTGCTGAATGGACCCGATTTCGGTCTGCGGCAGGAATGACAAGTAAGTCAGGGCACTGGGAATGAGCATCAGTAACGCCGCACCCAACAGCGGACCCCAGATAGTGGCGGTGCCTCCAATAATGACCATCGCCATCACCAACACCGAGGTATCCAGCATGAAGCTCTCGACATTGATAAAGCTCATGTAAAAGGCATAGAGCGCACCGGCAGCCGCTGCCAGCGACGAAGACAGCACAACGGAGAGGGTTTTGATCACCGTTATGTTCTTGCCCGACGCTAATGCCGCCGATTCGCTGTCCCGCAATGCTTTGAGGCTGCGGCCGAAGCTGGTGTGCACCAGGGTTCGAGTAATTGCGATAATCACAACCAGGCAAGTCAGGGACATCAGCAGGAACTGCCAGGGTTTGTATACCGGATAACCAAACAGCTCCACAGCGGGAATCCCGATGACACCACCAATTCCCCCGGTAAAACTCTTCCATTCAGAGAACAGGGTGACGGCCAGCACCTGCAGTCCCAGGGAGGCCGCCACAAAGTATTCACCCCGTACCCGCAGAGCAGGTAGCGCCAGCAGCAGGGACGTTACCGCAGCAGCAACCATGGCAATGGGTACTGCCACAAAAAACTCCGGAGTCACATTCATGGCCACCAATGCTGCGGTATAGCCACCAATTCCGAAGAACACCGCATGCGCCAGAGAGAAGATACCGGCGTAACCGATAATGAAATTCAGTGTGGTCGAGAGGATCGCGTAAACCGAGATCAGGACCAGCAGGTTCAATATATAAGCCGTCATGTCAGCGCCTCACGAAACCGCAGCCCGCCCAAAGAAACCGGACGGTTTGAAGATGATGAAAAAGAACAGGATCGCGAAGGTCATGGCCTCGCTCCATTGGGTGCCCAACTTCCACAACGCCAGGTTCTCCGCCACACCAATCAGCAGGCCGGCACAGGCAGCACCCCTCAAGCTGCCGATACCGCCGACGATGGTCGCGGCCAGACTGATCAACATGACGTGGTGGCCAACAGCCGGATTGATACCGGTACCTGCGGCCGTAAAGATGGCACCAGGCACCACCAGCAGGGAACCAAGGGCAAAGGCGTAAGTGGACAGCCGACGGGGGCTGAGCCCGAACATACGCACCAGTTCCGGATTCTCGCTCAGTGCTCGCAACCCCTTGCCCACAAAGGTACGGGTCAGGAAGAAGTGCAGCGCGACGAAGCAGACAATGGCACACACAATGGCCAGCCCGTTCAGCGGTGAAAGGTAAAGGCCCGGCATCACCTCCACGGAGTTGCTCAGGGGTGTGGCAACAGACATGAAGCCCCGCCCGAACACACTACCGAGCAGGTTCTGCACCACAATACCGATACCAAATGAGGCCACGAACACGGTGAAGAATGAGCCTTCGTGGCGCTGAATCGGTGCGTACATCAAGCGATCCAGCAGCACACCAAACAGCACCGCACTGATGGCTGCCACCGCGACCGCGAGGGTCCAGTGCAAACCCAGTCCGGCCAACGCAAAGTGGAACAGGTAGGCGGCAATCGCGAAGGTAGCACCGTGGGCAAAATGGAAGATCTTGGTGGAACCAAAGATCAGTGAAAAGCCGGCTGCCGTGAGGGCGTAGATCGCCCCCACCTGCAAACCATTGGCAAGGAGTTGCAGAAACAGCATATTGCCCCCTTACTCCGCAGTCTTGACAGAAACCACTCTGCCACTGCCGGAGCCGTCCACCTCGAGTACCTGGATGGGGGCCAACAGGGTGCCATTTTCCTGGAAGGAAACTTCACCACCGACCAGTTTAAAAGTGTCCGTTGACTTACGCTGGGCCAGCAGATTGGCGCCCGTAATCTCTTTGCCTTGCTCCTCCAGAGACTGAGCAAGAAGAGCAAATACCCTGACGGCGTTGTAGTAGTTGGCAATGTAGGAAGTCGGGTTCTTGTCATGCTCCGCCCGGTAATCGTCCACAAAGCGTTTGGTAACCGGGTCTTCAGAATCCCAGTCAATGCTCTGGGTCGTAAACAACGCCCCCTGGGCTTCTTTCTGCTCTTGCAGTTCTGGAACCGAGAACGCGGAGTAACTGGCAATCTGAGCCTTTACACCGTTATCCCGCAACTGTTTAACGATCTGCAGTTGCTGGGATCCGTAGGAAGCCACATAGACCACATCCGGATTGTTGCTGCGAACCCGTGCAGCCACCCCGCTAAACTGCTGCGCCGATGCAGCAATGGAATGAGACTCCACCAGCTCAGCACCCAGTAGGGGCAAGGTTTTTTCCAATTCGTTAAGAATCGACTCCCCAAGGGGATCGTCCACATACACCAGAGTGAACCGTTTATGACCCAGGTCTTCCACCGCATACCTGGCCAAGGCCCCCACTTCGTTGTTCGCCAACGGAATAACGTTCCAGAAATAGTCGCCCAACTCGGCCAGATCAGGGCCAACACCACCGCCGTTTACCGCCACCGTCTGGCTGCGCTGAGCCAGCGTGGAAATTGCTTTGGAGACCCCGGTGAAAGCCGAAAGCACGTAGGGAACGCTCTCCACATTGACCAGCTTGTTCATCGCGACAACGCCCTGCTGGGGTAAGGCCTGGCTGTCCTCGTAAAGAATGTTGAGCTCGCCTGACAACATACCGTCTTCGTTGGCATGCCGGGCCGCCAGGTCTGCGCCAGACATGAATATATCGCCGTAGGTGGCATTGGGTCCGCTGAGAGGAAAGACCGCGCCAATGTTGATGTCATCGGCTTGTGCTGATACAGCGGAAGCAAGCCCTATGGCGAAAGCAATACAAGAAAGTGTCTTACGTAACATATGCCGTCCTCAATATTGTTGTTGTGCCATTCCAACCTACCACCGATTCAGCAGCACACAATTCGCCATTTATTAAGACCCCGTTAATGCAATATGAATATAGACGGGGCCTCAGTGACGGCCCTTTCGTCTACTCTTGTTGGAGTCAGATATAAAGGAGCAGAACCATGAACTACCGCCGCCTTGGAACCACTGGCATGAAGGTATCCCGACTTTGCCTCGGCACCATGACCTACGGCTCGCCAAAATGGCGCGAGTGGGTACTGGACGAGCAGGCCAGCCGACCGTTTATGAAGCAGGCGCTGGACGCTGGCATCAACTTTTTTGACACCGCTGACATGTATTCGCTGGGGGAATCGGAACGCGTTGTCGGCAAGGCGCTGCTGGATTACGCGTCGCGCGAGGATGTGGTTATCGCCACCAAAGTTTTCAATCCCATGGGGGAAGGTCCGAACAACCGGGGCCTGTCGAGAAAACACATCATGGCAGCCATTGATAATTCCCTGCAGCGGCTGGGGACCGACCACGTTGACCTTTATCAGATCCACCGCTGGGACTACCACACTCCCATCGAGGAAACCATGGAGGCGCTTCATGACGTGGTGAAGGCAGGCAAGGCGCGTTACATCGGCGCCTCGTCCATGTTTGCCTGGCAATTTGCCAAGGCGCAGTTCACTGCCGAGAAGCATGGCTGGACCCGCTTTGTAACCATGCAGCCGATGTACAACCTGATCTATCGGGAAGAGGAGCGGGAAATGTTGCCGCAATGTGCAGACCAGGGCATCGGAGTGATTCCCTAGAGTCCGCTGGCCCGGGGCGTCCTGGCCGGAAAAACCTTACAGGGCGAGGGTGGCGAGACCGCCCGGGCCCGCACGGACGAAAATACCCGCAAGTGGCGTCTTGGCAGCGATATTGACCAGCCTGTCATCGCCGCCCTGCGGGAAGTGGCCGACAACCGCGGAACCTCCATGGCGCGAGTTGCTCTGGCGTGGGTACTGTCCAACCCTGTAGTCACGGCCCCTATTATCGGAGCCAGCAAGCCGGGCCACATTGAAGAGGCACTTGCCGCGCTGGAACTGGGGCTGAGCGACGATGAAAAAGCCACGCTTGCGGCCCACTATGTGCCCCATAAGGTGGCCGGACATGGCTGAATAATGCCTGGCAAAAGACGGGACATTCGGATTCCCGTCGTCACGCCATCAGAACGGCAGGGTAAATGCCGCGCAAACCAGACTGCACACAACCAGCGCCGCCAGTGAGAACCTCAGGCTCCAACCGTAGGAAGCCGTGTGGGCGCTGTAGCCCGTGCAACGCTCCAACAACAGAGCATTGGCGGAATAGGGGGTACCGGCAATGGTAATCCCCCATCCGGTAACCATGCCCAGGCCTAATCCCAGTAACCCGTACTCTGGCCATATCGGGCCCAGGATACTGCCTGAAAGCGTTCCGGAAATAATAGGATTGACGCCGATGGCACCGCCGAGGAAAAACAGCCAGGGTACCGCCATGGCCACCAACGGATAGGCCCAGACCGCCAGGCTGAAATCCACACCCAGCCAGCTCAGGGCAAACGTACCGATAATCCCGCCCAAAAAGGACGACCCTCCCATAATCACCAGCTCGTTATTCATACCTGCCAGTGATGGCAATGACATCACACCATCGGCAACCCGACGATAAAACAGACCAATTACCACCGCGGTCAGACAACTCAGGGTCACTGACTGGGAGTAGACCAGCCCCACCTTCGCACTGAGCACAAACGCGCCCGCGCAGATCAGTGCAATGATGCCCACGAATCTGAGCCAGGGAAACAGTGCGGATTGCTCTGCCGTAGGGGCTACCGCTATATCCTCCGCCCGGGGCGGCTCCTCTTCCCTCGACAATGTACCCGCCATCAGGTACATAATGGCGATTGGCAAGCCCACGGCGATCAATTTCCAGCTCGACAGGTCTGGCAGGAAGGTGACCGCCATGACAATGGATATCGACAACGGTGACGCCATGGGCGAGGCACCGAAACCGCGCACCACCGCACGTGCCGCATTGCGTGCCAGGGCACTGTCGCCCTGCTCCTTAACCTGAACGCCGACCATGGTTGCCACCACCCCGACCGCCCCGAAGTTCAGTGGAACGGACAACAACGCCGTACCCAGGGTCATACCCAGATAGCGAGACAATGATTGCCCGGCAAACAGGCTGCGTGAGATAACTTTCAGGTCATTCGACTGTCCCAGCACGGCGGACAACAACATCACCGTAATAATCAGGGCGCCGATGCGGGCCATGTTACCGGTGGCCCGGGGCAAGGCGGCAGGCTCATAGGCCAGCGCCACCAGGGTAAAAAGAATAATCAGAGAGAAAAGCACCCGGCCCACGAGCCTCAGGTTGCCCCACCCCAGCGCAATGGCAAGACAGGCAGCAATGGTCGCGGCCACTGTATTGCCGGGAACAAAAGTGGCTATCCCGCAAAAAAGGGCCAGGTAGGCGAGAACGGAGCGAGGCCGGGTGTAACTGTCTGGGCGCAGGAAAGGCTTAATGCCACCCACATTCCTTAACGCCCCGCTTCGTTTGTCTGGTGACTCGGAACAGTCAATCATGGAGGGTCAGGCCGGCGGCAACAACAAGGCACCGGTGAGCGCCTGCACCTCCGCGAAGGTATTGTCGCCAAACAGCTCAACCACCTGCAGTCCATCCGCGGTTACGTCGATCACCGCCAGGTCTGTAAAGATCCGGCGTACAACGCCAGTCCCGGTTAAAGGATAGGTGCACTCCTCCAGAATCTTTGGCTCATTATCCCGGGTAGTATGACGCATCACCACAAAAAGCTTTCTCGCGCCCACCGCCAGATCCATGGCGCCGCCCACGGCGGGCGGGAACTTGTCATTGTTCGTCGCCCAGTTGGCGATATCCCCGCCTGAGGAAACCTGAAAAGCACCCAGCACGGCAATGTCCAGGTGACCGCCGCGCATCATGGCAAACGATTCGGCGTTATCGAAGTAACAGCCACCCGGCAGCAGCGTAACGTATTGCTTGCCGGCGTTAATGAGGTTCGGGTTCTCCTCGCCCGGGGCAGGCGCCGGGCCAACACCGAGAATACCGTTCTCACTGTGGTAAATGACCTGCTTGTCCGCGGAAACATAGTTCGCCACCTTGGTGGGCATTCCGATGCCCAGGTTCACATAGGCGCCGTCCGGAATATCCCGGGCGACACGTTCCGCCATCTCATCGGGATCAAGCCACCGCATCGCATTTCTCCTCCGCCACCACCCGATCCACAAAAATACCCGGCGTTATGACATGCTCGGGATGTAGCTCGCCAAGGTCCACAATGGCGCCCACCTCGGCAATGGTCGTCTCCGCGGCGGTCGCCATCATCGGGTTAAAGTTCCTTCCTGCCGTGTTGTAGGTCAGGTTCCCCCAGGGGTCCGCGTATTCTGCCCGTACCAGGGCAAAATCAGCGTGCAGCGGCATTTCAAGCACATAGCCCTTGCCGTCAATGACCCGGGTCTCCTTTCCCTCCGCCAGCCTGGTGCCGTAACCGGTAGGTGTAAGGAAACCGCCAATCCCCGCGCCTGCGATGCGGATACGCTCACTCAGGGTTCCCTGGGGCACCAGTTCCAGCTCCACCGCCCCCTCCTCGAAGCGTTTCTCGAACCACACCGAGCCGGCCGAACGAGGAAACGAACACACGATTTTTCTGACCAAGCCATCCCGCAGCAAAGAGGCGATGCCTTCCTCGGCCACGCCTGCGTTGTTAGAGATGACAGTCAGATCCTTCGCCCCGTGCCGGCGCAATGCTTCAATGAGCTGCAACGGAATACCCGAACTGCCAAAGCCACCGATCATTATCCCGGCACCGTCCGGAATGTCAGCAACGGCATCTGCAACCGTTTTCACTCGCTTATCAATCACAGCACATCACCTGTCTTGGTTTTGGGCCAACCTCAGTGGTTGATCACCGCTATGGAGGGAGGGTTAAGAAACCGTTTGCCGGTATACATCAGGGCGATCACCACCAGGCCAGCGCCATCGGAAATCAGGCCCGGGTATATCATCAGTCCTCCGGCGACCAGGGCCAGCACCCTGAGCGGAATGGCAATGATTCCGACACGGTACAGGTAACCTTCCATCGCGGAGGCCATCAGCCAGATGGCGGTAATCGCGGTGACCGACGACAACAGAATGTTGAACAGTTCGCCCTGAAGTATCAGCGAAGGGTTCAACACAAACAGGAACGGCAGAATGAACAGCACGCCGCCCAGTCGCATGGCATAAAACCCCGTCTTGCCGGCGTTGGCGCCGGCAACACCCGCTGCCGTGATAGCCGCCAGCGATACCGGCGGCGTGATGTAGGACAGCATGCCCCAGTACAGAATGAACAGGTGGCTGGCCAGAGGGTTCAGGCCGGCATTCACCAGGGCGGGCGCCAACAGGATGGACAGGAAGATGTAGCAGGCGCTCACGGTCATCCCCATGCCAAGGATGAAGCTGGTCACCGCACCGGCGGCCAGCATCAGCGGAATGCTCCCATCTGCATATAGCAGCAGCTCCCGGGAGAACGCGCCAGCCACACCTGTGTAGGACAACCCGCCGACCACCAGACCGATGCCCGCCAGGACCGCCACCAGATTTGACACGTTGGTGGTAAGATCGGCGATAAACGCCCGCGCCCGACGCAGGTTCAGACGATACTCGCGTTTGAACAGCGCAACGACGAGCAACACCACCGACGCGTAATAGGGCGCATACGCTTCCAGGCGCATGACCAGCAGCATGTAAATCAACATGATCAGGGCCAGCAGGTATGGCCAACCTTCTTTCAGGGTTTCCTTGAGAGAGGGAATCTCCGAGTCCGGCAGCCCCTTAAGACCGCGACGAGCGGCGTAATTGTCCACCTGGAACAACAGGGCCAGATAAAACAGCAGTGCCGGCAGGAAAGCCGCAATCATGATCTCGGCGTAAGGAACGCCCAGGAATGACGCCATGATAAAGGCAACCGCCCCCATCACCGGAGGCATCAGGGTGCCACCGGTTGAGGCGCACGCCTCGACAGCGCCGGCGTAGTGGGCCGGATAGCCGGACTTTTTCATGGTCGGGATGGTAATCGGCCCGGTGGTCAGGATATTGGATATAACGCTGCCCGAGAGGCTGCCGAGAATGCCACTGGACATTACCGATACTTTCGCGGGACCGCCCCGGCTTCGCCCCATCAGCGCCGTTGCGAATTTCATGAAGAAATCACCACCGCCGGTAATGGTCAGGGCGGCGCCAAAGACCACGAAACCGATGACCAGTTGCGCCACCACCTGCATGGGAATACCGATGATACTTTCGACACCAATAACGTGCGCCCGGATCAACTCCGGCAGATCGTATTGGTTACCCCAAAGAAACCCGGGCATGCTGTCCGCATAAAGCGGGTAGCTGCCAAAGAACAGCGAGACAAACAGCAGCGGCCAGCCACCACAACGACGCACGCCCTCCAGCACCAGAACCAGCAGGATTCCGGAGAAAACCGTGGCTTCGGTGGGCGCCTCGTACTCCCACCCCATCTGGATCATGACCAGGCCGTAATACCCAAGATAGCCACAGGAAATCAGTGCCAGCAGGGCCAGTACCCAGTCATACCAGGAAATCCGGTCCCTGGCGCCCGACCAGGCGGGGAAGCACAAAAAAGCAGCAGCCAGGAAAATGCCGATGAGGTAATACAGGTACGAGTTCCCCAACGGTTCAAATCCCAGGATTTTCAGGTTAAACGTCTGATTGATAGCCATCAGCAAGCCCAGACCGCCAAGGGCCAGGGCGACCCAGTAACCCACTCCCGTGAGCCGGCCCTTACCGGATGCTGCTGTTTTTTCGGGCGGAGTTTGGGCATCAGAGCCCTGATGGGAAGTCATGGTACGGAACTCTCCGGAGATAATCGTAAGGGCGGCGGCCGGTCAACGACACGCCGCCCGCATCAACATAGGGAGTCAATGCAATCAGAGGGATTCAAGTGCCTTCTGGCGATGGCTTTCCCAGATCTCAGCAAACTGCTCATCGCTCTTGCCCTCACCTTCAGCCACGGCTTTCGGCCAGGCTTCTAACAGCGCATTCAGGCGCGCAGTTCGGGCATCGTTCCAGGCCTGGTGTTCCTTGGTCCAGATGCCCTTCTCCTTCAGGTAGCGGATCGCCCCCTCATGGAAAGGCACATCAATGGCAGGCACACCCGACAGGTCGATATTCCAGCGAGGCATTGCTGCTGTAGCGTCTTTGTACATTGGATAGGTCTCATCCACTGCCTTGAGCATGTTGTAGGCCTCATCGGCGGTAGCGTCGGCACGAACGGCGAGAACCGGATAACGATAGGCCACAATGTTCACCGGGTTCTCCTCGCTGATGCCGGCGCCGATGGTCTCGGTATAGGGGGCCATAAAGGGCGCTACTTCGCTGATCTTTTTCCAAGCGTCCTTGTCATCGGGGTCCATGTTCAGCCAGCGAATGCCCCGGGGCGACTCGGCCAGCTCATAGACATGGCTCGGCGTGGTGGTGGTGCAGGAGGCGTCGGCCTCGTTGCGCGCCAGGGAGCTCATGGCGCTGGCATAGGTGGGGAACATCACCGCGTCCACGTCCTCCCGGGTCAGCCCGGCAAATGACAGGATGGCATCACACTTCACGTTGATGGAGGGGTTACCCGCTACATAGGCGAAGCGGTGGCCCTTTAGTTCTTCCAGGGAATGGATGTTGGCATCCGCTGCGGTAAAAATACCAATGGACGATGGCCGCCCCGCGATGGCCCGAAGATCCTGAGGTCCCCAGCGACGAGTCGAGAAATCGTGCACCCCTTCCGCCGCAAAGAACGTTTCAGTTGCAAGGAAGCCAACGTCCGCGCGACCACTGAGCAAGGGCTGCAGGCGTCCTATCGCCGAACCGGAGGGCTGGATGCGAATACGAGTGCCGTATTTCTTGCCAAACGCATCCGCAATGGCAGAGGCTTCAGCGTAGCCGGCGGACCCGACATCGTATGAGGACCAGGTCATGGTATCCGGAAGCTGGGGATCAGCCGCGTGAACAGAGGCGCTTGCCCCCAGGGTAAGGGCTGCGGAACACAGCGAAACCGTCAGTGGCCGCATAAGACTTGCTGAACGAAAAATCATAGTGTCTCCCGATGTTATTGTTGTTTCGAAGTTGACCTGCCAACACAAAAAAGTATCGACAGATGAACTGCTATAAAAAAAGCACATGCAGTTCGCATCAACCTAAACCTTCATCCAGAACAGGTCAACGATTTACCCATCTACCGGTAAACCATTATTTTATTGGTGGTATATTTGTTTTTTATACCGCCAAAACGCCAGTATTAGCAACGTCTCCGGTGACTACTGCACACACTTTTAAATGAATCGTGCGAATACATCAGACACTCTTGAGCCGTGCCTTGCCTTCACGAGGCATAAAATCCAAGCATAGATACAATAAAAAATATGCTTTTCCATGTGAGGGACAAACTTGCTAACGTGGACCATCTACCGATCAAACGTTTTCCGGAGAACACGATGGTCCCTCTCAAACCAACCATGCCATTGCTCGACGCCGTGACCACCCGGCGCTCTATCAGGGGCTTTCTTCCCGAACCAGTACCCCGGGAAGTGCTCGAACACGTATTCGAGATAGCCCAGCAGGCCCCCTCGAATTGCAACACTCAACCCTGGAAGGCGTTTGTGGCTTCCGGCGAAACGAAAGAGAAGCTTCGTCAGAAATTTCTTGAGCGCCAGAAAGACGCCGTTCCCGGCAACCCCGATTTTAATTACGTATCCCGCTTCGAAGGCGAGTACCGTACACGCCAGGTCGAATGCGCCGTGGCCCTGTACAACGAAATGGGTATCGCCAGGGACGATAAGGAAGGTCGGTTGCGTGCCGTCAAACGCAACTTCGAGTTCTTTGACGCGCCCCATATTGTCTTTCTCGGCATGAACCGTCAGTTCGGATCGACTATTGCCCTCGATGTCGGCATCTACGCCCAGACCCTGATGCTGACGATGCAGGCATTCGGGATCAGCTCCTGCGCTATGGGCAGTATGCGTACCTACCCCGATCTGGTGCGCGAAGCCTTTGAACTCGACGATCAGACGGGCATTCTGCTTGGCATCAGCTTCGGCTACGAAGACCCGGACATTGACGCCAATCGGACACGGACGACGCGGGAACTGGTGGAAAAGACCGTCACTTTTCGCGAATAATCCGGAAGGAAAATGTGAGCACCATCGCACTGAGTCGACCCCGGACCACTGATACGGTCCTGATGAGCCGGAATCTGGCCACCATCAGCCTGCTGACCATTTCGGCGTGTGCGATCATCAGAGAGCTGTCTCCGATTCCATGGTCCAGTCCTGTGGCGGGTGCCGCCCTGGTGTTATTCGTGGCACTGCAATGGCCCCGTATCAACCTCACCTATCGGGTCTTCGCAGTTCTCGCCCCGACGCTCGCCACCAGTCTCTGGCTTGCGGAGATGATTGATGGCACAACGGTAGCGGCAGGCCTGGACCGTGCCGCCTTTTTTACATTCTTCCTGACCTCTCTGGCGGTATTGCGGGAATCCGCCAAGTCGTCGTCTCTGGTTCGCCGTTGTGGCAACGTGTTGGTCAACCAGCCCCCTGGACGCCGGTATTTTCTGATGGCATTCGGGTCCCACCTGTTCAGTGTGATGCTGAACATTGGCGCCCTGAATGTACTGGGCACCATGATCCGCCGGGCCATCCGTCCCTCGTCCGATCCGGAAACCCAGCGCATCGGTGCCATCCGTAGCCGGCGGATGCTGACCGCCACTCTGCGAGGGTTCTGTGGCGTTCCCCTGTGGGCGCCCACATCAGTGACCATGTTGCTAGTATTGTCCGGCATCCCCGATCTGAGCTGGGAACAATATGCCCCGCTGGGGTTACTCTGGACCCTGTTGTTCATCCTCTGGGGAGCCGTTCTTGACCGCTTCTCTTACCCCAAACCCAGGACTCACAGGGTCAGTGGCGGGGGGCTGGGGCAATTGACCCCCCTGGTCTTCCTGGTGGCACTGATTCCGGGACTGGCCTATGTGCTGGCACAAATCACCGGCCTGCAACTCTTCTCGGCCCTGCTCATGTGCGCTCCGATCATAGGTCTGATCTGGATATGGGTTCAGTATCGAGGGCTGAGGACCCAGGTGAAAGCCGGCTTACTCTTACGACGAATGCGGCGGTCTTTTCCCGAAACGTTTACCAACCAACGCAACGAAGTCGTACTGTTTACCTCCTCCGGTTTTATCGGGGTCATTCTGATTCCGTTGATTGATCCGGAGGCGGCCAGCGCCTTCCTCGTTCAGGCAGACATCGGCAACGCCACGCTGATGGTCTGCATCTCCCTGATCATGCTTACGTTCTCATTTATCGGCATCAACGCCATCATTACCGTGACCCTAATGCTTGGCGCCCTCCAGCAGATGCCCGACCTTGGCATCTCCCCTCTGGTCCAGGCATCCGTTATCGCAATTACCTGGGCCGTTTTTGCAGGTGCTTCACCCTTTACTGCGTCGCTGCGCTTTATCTCCAATTTCTCCCGTGTATCACCATTGCGCTTCGGCATCGAATGGAATGGTTGGTTCAGCGCCAGCGTCCTGGCGATCATGTATATCGCTCTTTATGCGATGCTTTAATTCACCACAAACACAACATCAGGAGCATTCTCACATGAGCCTTCCAGCTAACATCAAAGACCAGTTGACACTACCTGTCCTCTGCTCCCCGATGTTCATCATCTCCAATCCCAGGATGGTGATCGAACAGTGTAAAAGCGGCGTTATCGGATCTTTCCCGGCCTTGAATGCCCGCCCGGCGGAAAAGCTGGACGAGTGGCTGACGCAGATCGATGAGGAACTGGCTGCTTACAAGGCCGCCAATCCCGATGCCAAGGTGGCACCCTATGCGGTCAACCAGATTGCCCACCCCACCAATGACCGCCTCGAGCACGACACTCAGGTGTGCGTGAAACACAAAGTACCCATTATCATCACCAGCCTGCAGGCCAACCCGATGGTGATAGAAGCTGTTCACAGCTATGGCGGCCTGGTTTTCCACGACGTCACCAACATTCGTCACGCCAAAAAGGCCCTGAGCCTCGGCGTTGATGGGCTGATTCTGGTCACTGCCGGTGCCGGCGGACACGCCGGCACCCTCAGTCCGTTCGCACTGCTTTCGGAAATCCGCACCTTCTTCGACGGTCCGGTCATCCTTGGCGGCGCCATTACCAAAGGCAACCATGTGCTCAGTGCCAAGGTCATGGGAGCGGATATGGCCTATATGGGGACTCGTTTCATCGCGACCGAAGAAGCTAACGCCGAGCCCTCCTACAAGGACATGATCCTCGAGTCATCCGCCTCCGACATCGTCTACACCAACCTTTTTACCGGGGTTCATGGCAACTACCTTCGCGGCAGCATCAAAAAGGCGGGACTGGACCCTGACAACCTGCCCTCTTCAGACAAGAGCAAGATGAGTTTTGGCTCAGGAGGCAGCAGCAAGAGCAAGGCCTGGAAGGATATCTGGGGCGCGGGTCAGGGTGTTGGCGGGATTACCCAGTTGCTGTCCGTGGCGGACACCGTGGCCAAACTGCGTGACGAGTATGAGTCCGCCAAGGCACGAGTGTCTGGAGAACAGTAAGCCGTTGGTTTATCGGATTACGGCTTCGCCTAATCCGACACCTAAAGCAAAAGGGGCCATCCACAGCCACCTTTTGCCATAACTCAGGACCGCGTAAAGTTGCCCTGGCGGCGCTCAGTAACCGCCGCCATCCCCTCTTTATGATCGTCGGTTTTGGCTAACCAGACTTGCTCGGCAAACTCGTGCTCCAGCCGGCTCTTGAGTTCCTCCACCAGTCCCTGTCGCAGTGTTGCCCGGGTGGATTCCACCGCAAGGGGAGCACACTGTGCGATTTCCGTGGCCAGGGCAATGGCCTCCTCCCGCACCTGGTCCGCCGGTACCAGACTATCGGCCAGGCCGTACTCCAGCGCCTCGTCACCTTTGATCCGGCGACCGGTCATCAGCATCAGATTGGCCCGTTGCTGGCCAATCAACCGGGGCAACGCCAGGCTGATACCAAAACCCGGGTGAATACCGAGTTTAACGAAGTTGGCTGCGAATCGCGTCTCCGGGCAAACCACACGAAAATCCGGCACCAGTGAAAGCCCCAGACCACCGCCGATCGCGGCACCATGGATGGCACCCACCACCGGCTTTGTGCATGCATACAGTCGTGCTGCAGCTTTATACAAAGTGATCGCGCTGTTATCCGAATCCGCCTTGAACAGATCGCTCCCGTTTGACGAAAAATCAGCGCCTGCGCAGAACGCCTTCCCCTGTGCCGCCAGCACGATCGCCCGGCATTGGTTATCCTGCTCCAGAGACTCGAAACATTCAGCAATATGCTCTATCAGGCGGACATCAAAGAAGTTCAACGGCGGCCGGCGAATTTCCACCACGGCGACGTGGCCGTGCCACTCAATCGCAACATCATCAAATGATTTCATCGGTACTCCCTTTTGTTTCTAACGGGACACAATATCCCAGACCTGGCCACCTTCCGCACGGCCATGACAGATGTCGTTGGCCACACTCATGCCAATGCGTTCGGACCAGTAGAACTCCGACCCGTATTCCTCCCGCCAGCTCCAGATGCGACGACTGTATTGCTGCAGCGGGTATTCAAAGCTGAAGCCCATGGCACCGTGGGACTGATGCGCCAATCGGGATACCGTAGCAGCGCCTTCAGAGGTCACCACCTTGGCGGTCGCCACGGGCAGGAAAGCCACGTTATCACCACTGAACGGTTCGGGGTGTTCCGACAGCATCCGGATCGCCTGCTCAACGGCGGCATTGGCCAGCGCACTTTCACCGGCAATATCCGCCACCTTGTGCTGAATCGCCTGGAACTTACCCAGGGGGCGACCAAACTGTTGCCGCTCCTTGACATAACCCACCGTCAACTCGGTGATCTTTTCGAAAGCACCGGCAATTTGACTGGCTCGCACCAGGGCACAGAACTGCCTGAGTCCGTCTTCAGTCATGCCATCAACGACCGGGGAAAGCCGTAGCGGGCTCGCACCCTCCATCGTCACCCTGGCCCGGACCTCGCCCGCAAGGCTCTCGCGATGTTCAACCGTCAGGCTATCAAGCGCAAAGGAGGCAACCCTGATCAGCCCCCGGTCGGATACGGGAACCACCAGCAGTGACCCGCTGACCACTCCCGGCGCATTGTTGACCACACCGGTGACCGTTCCGTTATCAACGTCCGGCAGTTGACCACCGTCAAACACCAGGGCAGCCCAACTGTCCGCCACCTCAAGGCCGCTTTCGGCAAGCACGAGGTTGGCAACCATGGTTTCCACCAGCGGTACCGGCAGGGCAAAGCTGGCAGCCTCGCGAATCAGGTTAAAGCCCAGGGCGAGAGAGCCGCCCACACCGCCCGCGCTCTCCGATACCCAGGCCAACGGAAGGCCGGCGGCCATCACCGCATCACGCAATGCTTCCGAGGGCTCACCAATCTCCGCCCGGTTGACCACCTCGGCCCCGGAGTGATCAGAAAACAGCCTGCGGGCCGTATCGAGAATCAACTGGTCTGTTTGTTCCATATCACATCCTCTGATGAGTCATCCGCCATTCGGGCTATTCGATGCAGGGTGACTTACCTCAACCCCAGTCCTCTGGCGACAATGCCCTTGAGTACCTCATTGGTCCCCCCGCGCAGGGTGAATGATGGCTGGCGCAACAGGCTATCGGCGAGGAGATAGTGCAGCTCGTCACCGAAGCTCTGTTTTAGCTGGATTGGCCAGAATTCACGTAAGCGCTCGATAATATCCTGCTCCAGACGTGTCCCCAGGTCCTTCACCAGGGCCGCCTCCACATCGGGGGATTGCCCCTGCCCGAGCATGGCCGCCACACCCAATGACATAGCCCGCAGCGCACGGATACGGGCCAGTATGCTGCCAATGATCCTGGCCTGATGCCCCTCCATCGACGCGGCACCCTGCTGAATCGCCTTTTCAAGGGCAATAAAGGTACTCAGGAAGCGTTCAGGCCCCGACCGCTCCAGTGCCAGTTCACTGGTGATCTGCTTCCAGCCCTCACCCACCGAACCGAGTACCGCATCGTCCGCCACGAACACCTTTTCGAAATGACTTTCATTGAAATGCTCCACGCCACTCATGTCGCGGATGCCACGAACCGTTACCCCGGGGGAATCCAGCGGCACCAGGAATTGCGTCAGCCCCTCGTGACGCTTTTTTTCGTTCCGCTCTCCGGTGCGCGCCAATACCGTCATGTACTGGCAGCTCTGGGCACCGGAAGACCAGAGTTTGGTCCCCGTGATTTCCCAGCCGCCTTCAACACGATGCGCGCGGGTTCTTACCGAGGCCAGATCCGAGCCGGAATCCGGCTCGCTGAGCCCCAGGGCCACAAAACACTCACCGGCGGCAATACGAGGCAGCATGCTCTGCTTCATCTCCTCGCTACCCGTCGCCAGAATCAGCGGACCGCTCTGGCGATCCGCGATCCAGTGCGCATGGACCGGGGCGCCAGCAACCAGCAGCTCCTCGGTAATCACGTAGCGGTGCAGTGCACTGAGTTCACGGCCACCATATTGCGTTGGCCAGGTCACACCGATCCATCCATGTTGTCCCAGCTTACGACTGAATTCGGGATCAATACCGGCGCACCAACAATCCGTACCAGGGTGAAAACTGCCCTTGCGACTCTCTTCCTGCAGAAAAGAGCGGACGTCTTTACGGAGGCGATCAACACTTTCATCGATGACGGGGGCGGGGAAATTGAAACGGATATTGTCCATAATCACCACACGGTTCAGGGGGAAAACATCTTGAGAAAAAAAAGGGTTTTCTGAAAAGAAAACCCCAATTCAACCCTCAATAAAAGAGGTCAATCAACAACACAACACCAATATTCCGCTTTACAAGCCATAAAACAAATATCAATTAAACATAACCTCGATACATTTAGAGCATCACTTGGGATTGGCGGAGATCATTCTCTTGAGTTTCGATTTCAGAACCTTGTTCACCGTCGATACTGGTAGCGGTTGCTCCATAAAGGTAACGCCAGTGGGACACTTATAATGGGCAATGCGCTCGCGACAGTAGCCGATGACCTCGCTTTCGCTCGCGATGGCATCCTCCTTCAGCCTTACCACGGCATGAACAGACTCCCCCCACTTTTCATGGGGCACACCGATAACGGCACATTCCCGGACATCAGGATGACGAGACAAGACATTCTCGATTTCTATCGGATAGACATTTTCTCCTCCGCTGACAATCATGTCCTTGATGCGGCCCACCAGGAACAAATAGCCGTCCTCATCCAGGTAACCACTGTCCCCGGTGTAGTACCAGCCATCCTGCAACACCGCCGCCGTCAATTCCGGCGCTCGCCAGTACCCTTTCATGATATTGGCGCCTTTTACCGCTATTTCTCCGACTTCACCCACGCCGAGAGTCTGACGTTCCGCGTTTACGATCCGGACATGGTTATGGAATACAGAGCGCCCGACGGACTCCAGCCTTGGCAAGCGGGCGGCCTCCAGGGAATGGTCGTTACCGTTGAGCACCGTAACCACCGGAGACGCTTCCGTCATGCCGTAGGACTGCGCAAACGAGATCCCGGGCAACTGTTTGAGCGCCCGCTCCAGTAAAGCGACCGGCATCGGCGCCGCACCGTAGGTAATCATCCGCAGGCTGGACAGATCGAACTCCGCAAATTGCGGGTGATCAACCATGAGTTGCAGGGTGGTGGGCACCAACTGCATGGTATTGATGCTGTATTGCTCCACCAACCCCATCATCTCCAGCACATCAAATCTGGAGAGGATGACCGTATGGGTCCCCATCATGGTCGCGGTATAGACCCGTGAGCCGGCGGCAGTATGGAACATGGGTCCCGCGAGTAGATGCGTCTCCCTTTCAACCGACTCATAAAGGGGAAGACCACCGAGCGCATTGGTGAACAGATTAATATGCGTCAGCATGACCCCTTTGGAACGCCCGGTCGTTCCGCCGGTATAGAAGAGAATCAGCGTATCGTCATTGCCACTCGGCTGCAGAGCCGTCTTTTCCGCACTTGTCAGCAGGTCTTCGCAGGACAGAAAACCATCCGGTGCATTGCCCTCTCCCGCATAGACAACGGCTTTCAACCAGGGACATTCCCGGCTGATGGTTCTGGCCTGCTCAATGTGGTCACGGTCTGCCAACAACACTGTTGGTTCCGCATCCCGGATACAGTCGACCATCTCACCCGGGGACAGGCGAAAATTCACCGGTACCGTAATCGCCCCCGCCATCGGCGAGGCAAAAAACAGCTCAAAACACCAGTGGGAGTTGAAACCAAGATAGGCCACCCGGTGCCCCACACCAACACCCAGGTTTGCCAATGCCCAGGCCAGACGCCGACAACGTTTGTCGGTTTGTTCCCAGGTAAAGGTCCGCCCTCCGTCGGTCACAGATGGGCTGTCGGGCCACCGCCCCGACGCCTTCTCCAGCAGGTTTACCACGGACACCGCGTGGGCACTCTCAGACATCATACTTTCAACTTCCATTCATTCGTTGAAGACGAACCCCGTCACCCCTCATTACCCCATGCTGTTGGGAATCAGCAGGGAAATGATGGGGAACGAAACAAGCAGTCCCAGCACAATTAGATCCGCCACCAGGAACTTCATCACGCCGAAGAAAATGGTGTGAACCTTGATCTCCCTCGTTACCACGCTATTGATCACGAAAACATTCATGCCCAGAGGCGGTGTCACCAGACCAATTTCGAGCAACTTGACTACAACCACGCCAAACCAGATCAGATCCATCCCCATGCCTTCCACCAGGGGAATCACGAAGGGCAGGGTCAGTAGCATGGTGCCAATGGAGTCCAGGAACATGCCCAGCACCACATAAAGCAGCACGATGAAAAAGAGCACCATCCAGTTTTCCAGCCCGAGGCTCGCAACAAAGCCCACGAAGGCCCCGGTCACACCGGTAAGGGAGACAAAGGAGACAAAGATCTTGGCGCCAATGGCAATGAAGAACAGTGACGCGGACTGGAACGCCGTTTCCTTCATTGAGTTCAGGAAATCAGACCAGGTCAGGCGACGTGACAGCACGCCAAACGTCAGAGCAAACACCAGGCAAACCGCGGCTGCCTCAGTAGCGGTGAAAAATCCGCCATAGATACCACCGATGATAATGGTCATCAGCATCAGCGCCGGCCAGCCCTTGATCGCAGCTTTCAGCCGGTCACGACCGGTAAAGTTCAGGTCTTTCGGGGCCGGGGCATCACCCGGTTTCAGCATGGCCCAGATAACGACGACAACAATAAAGCCCGTAATCGTCAGGATGCCCGGCAAGACACCGGCCAGGAACAGCTTGTTTACCGACTGCTCCGTAAACATGCCATACAGAATAAACAGGACGCTCGGAGGAATCAGGGAACCCAATGTGCCGCCCATAGCAACAGTGGAGGTCGCCAGTTGCTTGTTGTACCCGAAGCGCAGCATTTCAGGCACACAGATACGACCCATGGAGGATGCACAGGCCAGACTGGAACCGGTGATTGCGGAGAACCCCCCACAGCCAAACAGTGACGCTATTGCCAACCCTCCAGGCATTTTCGCCAGCCACACCCGGACCGCCTCATAGATATCGGTGGTAATTCGGGAGTGGTAAGCAATGTGGCCGGCCGCAATAAAGAGCGGGATCATGCTCAGGGAGTATGAGTGGATGAAATCAAACGCATTGGACTCAATCAATGCCATGGCCGGGCGCAAACCGCGCTCCAGCATAAACTCACCACCGGGCCGCCAGGCATAGGCAATCAGCGAGCATACAGAGGCAACACCCACCAGCACGTAGGCGATCGGCACCCGCATGATCATCAGACACAGTGCGGCGGCAAACCCCCAGCCACCGATTACGGATGCTTCCATCAGTCAGATACCTCATCAGTCGTTACGATACGCCGGCTTTTGATCACCCCCAGGGCCTCGAGGGAATCGTAGATCGCCAGGTCAATCAGCCGGATAAAAAACAGGAAGTACCCCAGGAAAAACATCGTGTGTCCCGGCCATTTAGGCAGCTCCATCAAGCCGAAGAAATAGGCCCCGGATTCGAAGGCATCCACCATCGACAGGTATCCGGCATAGGTGATCGGGGCGACGGCCACCAGGCCAACCACCGCGGTCAGAACATTCAGGAACTGCTGGAACTTGGGACCAAGCCTCTGGGTAAAAATCTCCACCGAGATGAATCCACCACTGGCGGCGACAAACGCCAATGGCAGGATCAGCGCGCCTATCATCATTTCACCGACGATCACCACCTCATCCGGGATACCGGAAGTGGAGAACGTGCGTAACAGGACACTCGTGGTGATGATCGCGCACAGACCAAGAATGCAGATCACGCCGAACAGCAGGAACGCGTTTTCCAGCCAGGCCAGCGAACCTCTCGCGTAGCCCAGTGCCCTCCAGGAAACGGAAGACTGGTCGTGAAGTGGTGTTCGTACAGTGCGCTCAGTGACGACCATGTACACCTCCGATAGGATTCGGCCCGCAACCGGGACAAATTCGTCTGATCAATGGGTTATTGTTGTTAGTCAATTGAAGTCAGGGGCAGGCACCTGCCGGCAGGCATGCTGACGGCAGGTTGCTCTCGGCATATGTTGTGACATCAGCCCTTTTGCCAGGGATAACCTTCCTCGTTGACTCTGGTTTGATATTTCTCCAGCAATCCCTGATATTCGTCCCAGATTGCCTGGCCATCAAAGCCGGCCTTGTTCATATCCTCAATCCAGGCCTGAATGTGCTTATCCGACTGTTCGAAGAGCTTCGCTCTCTCCTCATCGGACCACTCGATCACTTCCACCTTATTTCCCAGTTCCCCGGTAGGCAGCTTTTCAATCACTTCCTGACTTTCATCAATCACCGCCCGGGCATAGAAGTCGATCATGTCCGACCCGACCTGCCGGATCATGTTCTGCTGATCAGCAGAAAGGTCATCCCACGTCCATTTATTCATGACCATCGCAAAGCCAGAAATCTGCCCCCAGTTCATCAGCGCGACACTGCTGGTGACCTCGGGGGTCTTGAATGCCTTCATGGCGTACAGATATCCGCCAGAGCAACTCACCAACCCGGTATCCAGCGCCTGATAAACCTCCGAGTAGGTGAAATTCACCAGATTGGCGCCGACATCATCGAGAATCTTCGCGTAGATCGCCGAAGCACGAACTCTTTCTCCCTCGAAATCTTCAAGGGATTCCAGGCGCACGCCCTCAGTACACTCGAACTGCATCGGCGTGGTCGTGTAGTTTGTGATATACACGACGTCATTGTCTGAGAACGCCTGTTGCAGCTGCTGGTTGGTGGTCATCAACTCGTACATGGCTCGCATGCCCACCCAGGGATCGGATTCGGGCACCGGGATGTCACCAACGCTCAACGCCCGCATTTTCTGTGGCGCGTAGGCGGCAAGCACGGTCCCCATATCCGCCGTACCGGAGGACACACCGCCAAGAATGGCACTGTATTTCAGAAGCGCCCCACCCCAGTGAATGTCCAGTGACATATCGCCGCCGGATGTCTCTTTCAGCTGATCGGCAAAATATTGCAACGCCTCGGCACGGGAACCACGGTTAGGCGTTGCCTCCGCGTACCGCAATGACATCTCGGCCACTGCCTGGCCAGCGGTCGCCAGCGAGAGCAGAGACCCAAAAGCGAAAGACTTCAGCACCTTGTTTGCAAACATAATATGTATCCTCTTTGCCTGCACCGGGGTGACAGGGCCACCCCGGCGCTATCTTCTGCAGCTGGTGGGTACCGGAAGGTTTGACCAGATGCATCCCATATCCTGATCCGGTCAGCCCTCCCAGGGATAACCGCCTGTTTTGAGTTCATCCTGGTACTGTTGCAGCAACCCAATATATCTGGACCAGATCCTCTCACCGGGAAGCCCCATTTCGTTTGCCTCGGCAATCCAGCTGTCGCGATACTTGAGCGTTGCACCCAGAATCTTCTGACGCTCTTCTTCAGCCATACGGGTAACCGGGACCGTTTTGCCAAAGCTACCGTCGTTCAGTTTTCCCGCGACGTCATCGGATTCGGCAATCATGAGACGGGCGAAGTGATTGATCATATTGGAGCCGGCCCGCAGCATGATGTCCTGCTGCTCCTCATTCAGGTCAGACCACATGTATTCGTTCATCACAATGGCAAAACCCAGCAGCTGCCCCCAGTCGACACGGGTGACCGTCTCAACCACTTCATAGGTCTTGTAGGCGCGCATGGTGTAGAAATAGCTGCCAAGACAATCCAGAAGCCCGGTATCGAGCCCCTGGTAGACCTCGCCAAAGGTCATTCCCACCATGTTGCCCCCCAGGTCCGCCAGCACATTGCTGTAGGTACCGGTGGCCCGAAGACGCTTGCCCTCAATGTCGGCAACGGTACGGATCTGATTGCCCTCAGTGCATTCAAACTGAACGCCGGTGGTGCTGAAGTTGCTCAGATAGACCAGGGATTTATCGGCGAGGGATTGCTTGAGTTCCGGTTCGGTGGTCATCAGGTCGTACATGGCCCGCATGCCAACCCAGGGGTCGGAGTATTCGAGGGGAATATCACCGATACCGAGTGCCTTGAGTTCCTGTGGCTCATAGGAAGACAGCACGGTGCCCAGATCGGCGCTGCCGGCGGACACGCCGTCCATCACGCCGCTCCATTTCAGCAGGGCGCCGCCCCAGTGGATATCCACCTTGATATCGCCATCGGACAGCCGGTCGACTTCGTCGGCAAAGAACTGAACCGCGGCCGCACGGGTGCCGCGATTCGGCCCTCCCTCGGCGTACCGGAGCGTGATATCCGCGGAGACTTGGGCGACACCAGCAAAGGTAAGGACTGAGGCCGCCAGAAGTGACTTGATTGTAGATCTCATTGCATTGCTTCCCTATCGGGTACTTGTTTTTGTTGAGTGCAGCAACATCGAGCTGACTACCACAGCCCCAAAACTAGCACCGGAAAGCAATATCAACAACGACCCATATTATATAGAACCTATATATCTAAAGCATATCTTGTGGTCGTCACGCAGCGGGCACACCCTCTTCCTGTTCACCGCCCAGCACATAGCGAAGAGCGCCCTGACCGGTTGCCACCAGCCCCTCATCCGAGCTGATTCTGGCCTCGACAAAAAACATCTTCCGGCCGCGACTGACCAGGTTGGCCTCAACCCTCAGCCGGCCCTCTTTCACCGGGCTGATGAAGTGCGTGTTCATGGAAACCGTGATGCAGCGTCGGACGTTGCCGGGAACCGCACAGTAGGTCCCGCACAGTCCCGCAGCGCTGTCCATCAAGGACATGAAAACACCACCGTGGACAAAACCGTTACGGTTGAGGTGTTTCTCGTTCATATCCACGTAAAGCACAGCCTTACCGGAGGTCCATTCCGTCACGGTAAAGCCAAGCACCTCACGGAAGCCGTTTATGCTTTCTGCTTCAAGTTCCAGATTCTGGTTATTGTTCGTCATCAGCGCACCTGATCAGTCAAAGACACCTTTGGGCGGTATATTTCACCCTTTTATATACATTTGTTAATTTTGATAGTGACGGAGAATAGCGAACTAACCATCAGCCTACCGTGAACCATCAAACTAACACCACGCATCTTTTGTAGCCTTTACATTTTGTCGATAGGCCCCATGCCAATCCGATATAAGGCATTTATGCCGTCCATGGATATCCTGACAGTACCGCAGGCCAGCTTTCAGCCAGGGCTGCTTCTCTCAAGCCACCATTGTCAATAACGGGAATATCCATGCCGGATTTACTGAGCGAAATAACAAACCATGTGCTGATCATCACCCTGAACCGGCCAGACAGGCTGAACGCACTCAACCCGGACATGCGTGAAGGCCTTATCGGATTACTTCAGGAACAGACGGACAATCCGTCCTGCCGGGCCGTTCTTATTCGCGGTAACGGTCGGGGCTTTTGCACCGGAGCCGACGTACAGCCGGAACAGATCCTCAAACGTCGCGAGCACATTGGTGCGGAGGTAGAAGCAGGGATTAACCGGATCATTCGTTTGATCACCCATCTTCCGGTACCGGTCATTGCGGCAGTGAACGGGCCAGCAGCGGGGGCCGGTGTCAGCCTTGCCCTGGCGGCAGACCTGATGCTGGTTAACCGGGACGCACGCTTTCATCTGTCGTTCGCCCGGATTGGCGCCGTCATGGACGGAGGCAGCTCCTGGTTTCTGACCCGCACCATCGGCGCCCGGCGAACAGCCTCCCTTGCCCTCACAGGAGGTAACTTCAATGCTGAACAGGCACTGCAATGGGGGCTGGCCCATCAGGTAGTGGAGAATGACGAGCTATCCGATACCGCCACCACCCTGGCCGGGGAACTGGCGGCCGGCCCGACCACGGCACTTGGTCTGATCAAACGTGAAATCGCCCTGGCCCAGGCCCAGGATCTGGACACCACACTGACCTTTGAGGCGCGTTGTCAGCAGACCGCGTTCAACACGGATGACTTTGCCGAGGGCATTGGCGCGCACCACCAGAAGCGGAAGCCGGCATTCGCAGGACAATAACCGTCAGCATCGGAACAGTCCGCATGGGGCTGTTCCGATGCTCCGGGACACTAGATCTTCCGGCCAGCCTGCTGCCAGTATTTGTCACGCAGGCGGCGTTTGAATATCTTGCCGGAATCTTCCCTTGGCAGGTCGGAGCCGATCTCGATGGTTTTGGGCACCTTGAACCCCGCCAGATGCTCGCGGAGGTAGACCTTGACTTCGTCTACACAGATACCGTCAGCGCCTTCCGCTTCAATCACCGCCATCACTGATTCGCCAAATTCCTCATCGGGAATCCCGAAGACCGCACAATCCTTGATCCCCGGGTAGTTGTGCAGCACCGACTCGATTTCCGCCGGATAGATATTCACACCACCGGAGATCACCATATCCTTGACCCGGTCGGCGATATACAGGAAACCATCCTCATCCAGATAGCCCATGTCGCCCGAGGTGATGAAGCCATCCCGGTCGATTTCCGCCCGGGCTTCGGGTTTGCCGTGATAGGTGAAATCCAGCAACGGAAACCGGGAGTAAATTTCCCCGACGGTATTGGGAGGCAGGCAGTTGCCCTGTTCATCCAGTATGCGAATTTCCGCCTCCGGGACCGTCTTGCCCACGCTGCCCGGTTTCGCAAGCGCCTGTTCGGAATTGCAGGCAACCACCGCGCTGGATTCGGTAGAGCCATAGAACTCGTTGATCACCGGCCCGAACCACTCGATCATCTTGCGCTTCACATCCGCCGGACAGGGCGCCGCCGCGTGAATAATGAACTCCAGCGACGACAGGTCATACCGGTTGCGCACCGCTTCCGGCAGTTTCAACATGCGAATGAACATGATGGGAACCATGATACCCGCCGTCAGCTTGTACTCCTCTATCAACTGCAACACACCCTCGGCATCGAAGCGGGGAACAATCACCAACAGGTCACTGATCTTTGAAGCCTGCATGCTGTAGCCGTTCGGGGCACTGTGATAGAGCGGACCGGGCACCATACAGCGAGCCCCGGGCGCACAGCCGTAGACCCTGGAACGAAAATCACGCATCTGTGCCGCGCCTTCCTGGTCGAGGGTAACGCGGCGCACGCCCTTGGGATGTCCGGTTGTGCCCGAGGTGTACAGCATGGATGACGGTCCGGCCTGCGCCGGCTCCGCGATGGGCTCCTCGGCAGCCAGCCAGGTCTGCCAGTTGGTCTGTCCCTCCGGCACGGCGCACGCATCCGGATCCAGATCAAATGCGGCCCGGATGTCTTCCGGTGTTTCCACCACCAGGCACTGGACTTCGCCGGGGATGGCCTGATGAATCCGGCGCCACAGGTCGGCATGGATCACCATGACCCTGGCACCGCAATCCTTGAGGATATATTCCAGCTCTTCCCCGGCCAGATGCCAGTTGATAGGAACGCCATAGGCCCCGACATAATTCGCAGCATGGTTGGCGGTCAGGAAAGGAATATCATTGCGCATGAAAATGCCGACACAATCGCCCGGCTGCACGCCCATACGCTTGAACCCGTTGGCGGCCTGACGGATGTTGTACTGGAATTCTTCATGGGTCAGGTGCCTGCTGCCGCAGACGATGCCTTTGAACGACGCCTTATCGATTGTTGTATTTGTCACTGCGTGTCTCCTGTGAACTTCCTCACTCCCCTTACCGGACTCAGCGCCCGGTAAACTTCGGGGGTCTCTTTTCGTTGAATGCCCGGACACCCTCGACCCAGTCCTCGGCCATGGCGCTGTCGCCGAAGGTTTCGGCCTCCGACTGCAGCTGTTCTTCCAGGGAATTGTCCGACGACTCCAGGATCAGCTTTTTGATGTTGCCGTAGGCCTTGGTGGGACCCTTGGCCAGACGTTCCGCCAGGGTCCGGGTTTCGGATTGCAACTCTTCAGTCGCAACCACCCGGTTGATCAATCCCATGTCCAGGGCCTGCCCGGCGCTAAACCGATCGCCGAGCAATGCGATTTCCATTGCTCTCTTGGTGCCGACCAGACGTGGCAGGTAATAGGACGCGCCACCATCCGGGCTACTGGCGATGTGGGAATAAGCCAGGGTAAAAAACGCATCCTCGGCCGCTACCACCAGATCACAACACAGCGCCAGGCTGACCCCGGCGCCGGCCGCCGCTCCGCGAACGCTGGCAATGATGGGTTTGCGCAGGCGCCGCATGGTGTACATGATCGTATTAAGGCCGTGGATACGATTGACAAAGGTCAGTCGACGCTGTTGCGGCGTGAGCTCGGTGAACTCCATGAACGACTTCACATCGCCACCGGCCAGGAAGTGTTCACCAGCTCCCCGGAGAACCACGCAGCGTACGCTGTCATCCGATTCCAGGGCCTGAAGCGTCTCAAGCAGTTTCTGCCGCATCTCGATCGAGAGCGCATTGCGGGCTTCCGGGCGATTCATGGTCAGATACGCAACGTTGTTTTCTACTTCGTAGAGCAAGTGGGTCATTTTATTATCGTCCTCCTGAATAGGCCGTCCCGGTTGGACGGATCATCAACCGCACGTCGACTGTGCCCGCATCTCGTCAAGCTGTTCAGCGCTGTACCCCACTTCGGCCAGTACCGCATCGGTATCAGCGCCGTAAGGCCGGGCTTCATGCCGGACCGAAGGCTCCGTGCGACTGAACCGGGGCGCTGGTGCCGGCTGTTTGATACCGCCCACATCCACGTAGGTCTGCCGCGCCAGGTTGTGGGGATGATTCTGCGCTTCTTTCAGATCGAGGACCGGTGCGAAGCAAATATCCGTCCCTTCCATCAGCTCACACCACTCATCCCGGGTTTTCTGCAGGAACACGTCCGCAATGGCCTGCTTGAGCTCGGGCCAGCGCGACTGGTCCATCTGTTGCCCGAACTGCTCGCGCGGCAGGTTGGCCACCTCAAGCAGCTGATTGTAGAACTGGGGTTCGATGGAGCCGATGGAGATGTATTTACCGTCGCGGGTTTCATAGGTGTCGTAGAAGTGGGCGCCGCCATCAAGACGATTGGTGCCCCGCTCCAGGGAATGGCGCCCCATCTCATAGGCCGTGTTGAACATCGACATCAGCACGGCGGAACCGTCGGTCATGGCTGCGTCGATGACCTGGCCCTTGCCCGATGTCCTGGCCTCGAGTATGCCAGAGACGATGCCCAGTGCCAGGAACATGCCGCCGCCACCAAAGTCGCCAACCAGGTTAAGTGGCGGCACCGGCTTCTCTCCCCGACGGCCTATGGCATGAAGCGCCCCGGTGAGAGAGATGTAGTTGATATCATGGCCGGCGGCCTGAGCCATCGGACCATACTGACCCCACCCGGTCATGCGCCCGTAGATCAGCTTCGGATTGCGCTCAAGGCACTGTTCGGGACCGATACCCAGTTTCTCGACCACCCCGGGGCGGAATCCCTCAAACAGGGCATCGGCACTTTCCACCAGCTTCAACAGGGCCTCGACACCGGCCTCGCTCTTGAGGTTGAGGGAAATGGATCGTTTGCCCCTGCGACTGCAGTCCAGTGCGGGCTTCTCTGCCTGGGCGCCGACACGTTCCACACTGATGACTTCTGCCCCCAGGTCCGCCAACACCATGCCGCAGAACGGGCCGGGGCCGATACCGGCCAATTCGATAATACGGACGCCATGTAGCGGTCCCATACAACGTCTCCCATGCCATCCCGCGGCAACTGTGCCGGCGGATGGCATTATTATGTTTAGTCAGATCCGGCCACAACCTTCTGGTCAAACAGCTTGGCGATCTCCGGCGCAGACAGGCCCAGGGTGTCGGCAAGAATTTCCTCGGTATGCTCACCCAGCTTCGGGGCCCGGCGTACCGGCTCCCGCTCCAGCGAGGTGAAATTCAGCGGGTGATCCGGCATCAGGTACTCCCCGATGCCTGGCTGCTCCACCATCTGGAATAAAGGGTTGTCCGTCGAACAGTCAATATCCGACTCCACGGTTTCCTTGATGGTCTGGTACTTACCCCAGCACGCACCGGCATTGTCCAGTTCACTTGCCACCTGGCTGAACGGCCGTTGTGCGAACCAGGGCTGGAATATCTCGGTAATCTGCTCCCGGCCCTGGTAACGGTCCCCTTCCTTGCTGAAATCCAGTCCCATCCGGGTTTGCAGTTCGTTGATTTCAGTTGCGGTGCCGGTCACCTCGACCAGCGCCCGCCACTGGTTCGGGCTCACCCCGACCACCATCACCCGTTCGCCATCCTGACAGGCAAAATCGTGACCATAGGTACCGTAGATATCATTGCCGATCGCGTCACGCTCGGTGCCATTGATCATCGCCTCGGCGATGTAGCCAAGGTTACCGAGGGTGGCCAGCGCAACGTCCGCCAGGGCAATCTTCACCAGTTGGCCGTTACCGGTTTTCAGGCGATGACGCTCCGCAGCTAACAGCCCGAGGGCAATCTGCTGGCCGGTGATCACGTCCCAGGCCGGCATGGGGTTGTTCAACGGCGGAATCGATTTGCTCTTGCCCACACCGGTGATGAACGGGAAACCCACCTTGCAGTTGACGGTATAATCGAGCGCGCTTCCGCCGTTGCGGTCACCGGTCAGGTTCAGGTAGATCAGATCATCCCGATAAGCCTTCAAGCGGTCATAGGACAACCAGCCCTTGGCCGGAAAATTGGTCAGGAACATGCCGGCATCTTCGCCGGGAGCGGCAATCAGCCGGGTCAGAAGCTCCTGACCTTCCGGGCGTCGAAAGTCCACGGCAATGGAACGTTTGCCCTTGTTCAGACTGTGCCAGTAAAGACTTTTCTGGTCTGCGGTCACCGGCCAGCGGTTGTAGTCAATGCCGCCACCGATCGGGTCGAAGCGGATAACATCGGCCCCCAGCTGGGCCAGCGTCATCCCACCCGATGGGGCCGCAACGAACGCACTGCCTTCAACAACGCGGAATCCTGAAAGTATGCTTTGCATCAGTTGACCTCGGCATAGCCGTTGTTGATCACCACCACATCACGCTCGACGACGCGACAGCGGAACGCCACCTCCTGACCGTTACGCCAGATTTCCGTGCGAATGGTTTCACCGGGGTAGACCGGGGATGAAAACCGCAGGCGGATGCGGTGGAACCGGGCAGGGTCGTAATCGCATAACGTCTTGAGGATGGCGTGGGTTGCCACACCGAAGGTACACAGGCCATGCAGGATCGGCGCCTTGAAGCCGGCAGCCCTGGCCACCTCCGGTGACGCATGCAGCGGGTTATAGTCGCCGGACAAACGGTAAATCAGTGCGGCCTGGGCGAGCGTGGGCAGGTCACACACGTGATCCGGCTCCCGCTCGGGAATCGGGTCCGGCCTGGGAGAGGCAACCGCAGGGCCGCCAAAACCGCCATCGCCACGGGCGAGGGTCGTGCTCACCAGGGTGCAAAGGTCCTCTCCGGTGGCACTGTCGCGCACTGTGCGCTCGGAAATAATCAGCGCCCCCTTGCCTTCACCCTTGTCGATAATGTCGGTGATTTTGGTGGTTGCCTCTACCTGCCCGGAGGCTGGCAGCGGCTTGTGCATGATCATTTCCTGACCAGCGTGGAGGATCTTGACCCAGTCAATGCCGGTATCCGGTTCTTTCGCCCAGAACCCCGGGTAGGCCAACACATTGGCCTGGCTGGGAAGTGCCTTGAGGCCATCTTCATAAACAAATTTCAGGCAGTCCTCATCCAGGGGATCAATACCCAGCCCCACACCCAGTGCATAGAGGATCGTGTCCTTCTCTGTGTACTGATGCTTGAGGCATTCAAACTTACGATTCATCAGCTTGTCGTAATCGATGGCCACCGTTGCTCTCCTTTCCTGTTGCTATCGTTCCGCCCCTGCTCCAATCCGCAGATCAGAACAGGGTCTCTGGCAAGTTCAGCCGGATCAGAACGGATCCCAGCTGAACACATCAGCGGAACGGCTCAATGGGTAGAAATCCGCCTCAAAGGCCGGCAGCACACGATTCAGAACGGTTTCCGGCGTCCAGCCCTCGGCGGTGTGGGCGGAACGGAACGGGCGCGGCTGACTGAACAGGAAGATCTCGTTGTTGCGCACACCGAAGATCTGGCCGGTCACGTTCTTCGCCTGGTCGCTGCACAGGGACACTGCCAGGGTGGCGATCTTGTCCGGGGTCATCTGCTGAATCTTGGCAACCCGGGCCTTCTGCTCTTCGCTGTCAGTCGGGATACTGCCGATCAGACGGCTCCAGGCGAAAGGTGCGATACAGTTGGAGGTCACACCAAAACGCTGCATGTCCAGCGCCATGGACTTGGACAGTCCCACAATGCCCATCTTGGCAGCGGCGTAGTTGGCCTGGCCGAAGTTACCAATCAGACCGGAAGTGGAGGTCATGTTGACGAAGGTACCGCTGCCTTGCTCACGGAAGATCGGCGCGGCGGCGCGGCTGACGTTGAAGGTGCCTTTCAGGTGCACGGCCAGGACTGCGTCGAAATCTTCCTCGGTCATCTTGTGGAAGATCACGTCGCGGAGGTTACCGGCGTTGTTGATCACACCGTCGATGCGGCCAAAGGTATCGAGTGCGGACTGGATGATTTTCTGACCACCTTCCCACTCGGTCACGCTGTCAAAGTTGGCGACGGCTTCGCCGCCAGCCGCCTTGATTTCGTCGACCACTTCCTGGGCCGGGGTAGCGTCGTTACCGGATCCATCGGCGCTGCCACCGATGTCGTTTACCACAACCTTCGCACCGCTTTGCGCCAGCATCAGCGACGTTGCGCGCCCGATACCGCGGCCCGCGCCGGTAACGACGATGACTTTTCCTTCCAGAAGTTTACTGTTGCTCATGACACCCTCCTACAGGTCTCTTGTTTGATTCATCACTGTTGTTAAGTTCAATGGCCGGCGATCAGGCGTTACCCACCAGGTTTCTGGCGATGACTTTCAGGGCCAGGGTTTCCTCCGCGCCCTCGAAAATCGACAGCACCCGGGCATCCACGAAATAGCGGCTGACGGCCGATTCTTCCGCGTACCCCATGCCGCCGTGAATCTGCATGGCTTCCCGGGTTACCCATTCCGCAGCACGGCAGGTGAACAGCTTCACCAGGCTGGCCTCCATCTGGCCCGCCCCTTCATCCATCATCCGTGCTACCGAATAACTGAACTGGCGGGAGGCGGTAAGCGTGGCCATCATTCGCCCCAGTTTTACCCGGGTCAGTTGGTAGTCCCCCACCGCACTGCCAAACACCTTACGCTCCCGGGAGTATCCCAGCGCCTTTTCGAATGCCGCCTGCATCACCCCCGTGGCCCGGGCGGCGGTCTGGATGCGACCGCCTGCGAAACCGGCCATGGTGAAATAGAAGCCCTTGCCCCGGCCCGCTTCCTCACCAATCAGGTGGTCCGCCGGCACGAAGTAGTCCTCGAAGAACACATCGTAGGAATGCATGCCGCGGTAGCCGAGCGTGGCAATGGCTTTGCCGGAAATGGTGCCGCCGCCGGGCTGGCTATGGTCAAAGCGGTGGCCGGGCGTTGCCGGCTTCTCCACCAGGAACAGGCTCAGCCCCTTGTGCCCCAGCGCCGGGTCCGGTTCTGTGCGGGCCATGGCGACCAGCAGGCTGGCTTTACCGGCGAAGGTGCACCAGGTCTTGCTGCCATTCAGCACCCAGCCGCCCTCGACCGGCGTTGCTTTCAGGCCCAGCGAGGCTACATCGGAGCCGTAGTTGGGCTCGGTAATGGCGATGGCACAGAGTGTCTCGCCTGAGGCAATACGGGGCAGCCAGGTTTCCTGCTGGGCCTGGGTACCACCCTGCAGCAGGGCCTTGGCGGCAATTTCCGGGCGGGTGATGAGGGAACCGGCACCACCCAGAGAGGCCTTGGACAACTCTTCTGTCACCACGATCATTCCGAGACTGTCATCCCGATCGTCCGGCTGCAGGCCGCCAAAACGCTCCGGGATACTGATTCCGAAACAGCCCAGTTCAGCCGCCTGCTGAAGGATTTCGTCCGGAATATCCAGGTCTTCCCGGTGAATTTTCTCGGCCAGGGGCGCAACCACGTCGGCACCGAAGCGGGCGAACATGTCCCGCACCATTTCCTTGTCTTCATTGAGCAGGGTCGGCAAGCGGGTGCTGCCGCGCTCGCTGACCGTGGCGCCGACCGATGCCAGGAACTCACCACTGCCATACACGGAGCGCAGTTCACGGATGTCGCTGTCAGCGTAGAGTCCCGACAGCTCCGCGATGTCCAGCCCCATATCGCCGGCACGGGCGATCAACCGCTGGATCACCGAACTGACCGCTTCCGCGGAAAACGCCAGCGCCGTGCTGGCGGCAAGCTCGTCTTCAGTCACCGCGTCCGCTGAATAGCGGCACACGGCGTCGGAAGCGGCAAGCTCGGCGGTACAGAAAGCCAGCTCGTAGCAGCTCAACTGGTGCTTATCCAGCAGGTCGGAATCCAGCTTGCCGTTCACCATGGAAAACGACTTGAGATTCTTCAGGCCCTGCTGAACATAGGCCCGGACCTGACTGACGCATCGGCCTGCCTGCTCCAGAGCTGCAACCTGTTCACTGACACTCATCACGACACCTTTCCGAATCTGGTTATTGAGGGACTGATCAACGGCGCTCACCGGTGTGGCCGGATGCCCGGCCACACACGGGCACCCGCTTATTCGTAGCGACCTATAATGGAAATGCTGCAAATGTTCTGGTGGGGAAAACCACCCAGGTTATGGTTCAGGGCAATGCGGGGATCCTTGAGCTGACGCTCTCCGGCCCGGCCCTGGAACTGCAGGTAGTTCTCATAGATCATTCGCATGCCCGAGGCGCCGATTGGGTGACCGAAACATTTCAGGCCGCCGTCGATCTGGCAGGGAATGCGGCCGTCGGCATCGAAGTCGCCGTTAAGCACGTCCCGCACTGCCTGCCCCTCATCAGACAGCTGCAGGTCTTCCATGGTGACCAGTTCGGTGATCGAGAAGCAGTCATGCACTTCGGTCATGCTGATCTCTTCCCGGGGTTTGCGGATACCGGCCTCGTCATAGGCACGCTGGGCAGCAATGCGTGTGGTCTTGATGTACGAGCCATCCCAGGTCTTGAACCCGGCTTCCTCGCCATTGGATACCGCCAGTTGCAGGGCCTTGACCGACACCAGGTCTGCCTTGCCCAGGCTGCGGGCGATCTCCGGCGTGGTCACGATGGCGCAGGCGGCGCCGTCACTGACACCACAGCAGTCGAACAGACCGATGGGCTCGGCAATGTACGGCGCATTAATGGCCTGCTCTTCGGTGATTTCACGCTGCAGGTGGGCCTTGGGGTTCTTGGCGCCATTGGCATGACTTTTCACCGACACATGGGCCATGGCGCGCTTCAGATCGGCCTTGTCGACACCGTGCTTGGCACGGTAACCGCTGGCCAACTGGGCGAATGCCCCGGGTGCGGACAGGTTCGGCCAGTACATGTCGTTCTCAACACCGCGGGTCCGCTGTGGCAAGCCGCCGTAGCCCACGTCCTTGAGCTTCTCGACGCCCAGTGCCAGCGCAATGTCACAGGCTCCGGAAGCGACCGCATACACCGCGCCACGGAAGGCTTCGGTACCGGTGGCACACATATTCTCCACTTTGGTGGCCGGGATATTCGGCAACCGCAGCGCCATCGACAGCGGCATTGCGCTGGAGCCGACGTTGAAGGCATCAATACCGGCACCAAACCAGGCCATCTGGATCTGGTTCTTATCAATGCCCGCATCTGCCAGACCTTCCTCAAACGCCTCAACCATCAGATCCGCAGGGCTTGCGTCCCAGCGCTCGCCGAACTTGCTGCAGCCCATTCCGAGGATCGCTACTTTATCTTTGATTCCACTAGCCATTGTCATTCACCTGTCTTAGCTGCGTAAGTTATTGCTGGACCGGAGTGGCTTTCCAGAAGTACTTCCGGAAGCCGCGCTGATTATCGAACTGACGGATGCGGAAATGCACGGACACCGGCACACCGGTCTCGATGGCGCCCGGCTCCACCTCGGTGAAGTCCATCATCAGACGACCACCGCCTTCGAACTCGACCATTCCGAAGTACGCAGGCGGGTTCCAGTCAAAGGTCAGACGGTCAGCGGTCCAGGTCTTGACACGGCCCTGTACGGCAGACATCGGGTAGTCGTCCTGACTGTCCAGCTCGCCGCATTCGGGATTCACGCAGTAGTTTTCCCGGGGGATCTGAACGGTGCCGCAGCTACGACATTTGCCACCCACAAAGCCAGTCAGCAGGTCCTTGCGGCGGTACATGGCCGCCAGGTAGCTCTGCTTGTCCATCTCACCACGCTTGCCAATCTCGCGTTCAACCAGGTTGTTGAAGCTCAGGAAGCGGTTGTAGTTGGCATCTTCACGGCGACGCGCCAGGGCACCGGCAAAGCCGGTTTTTGGCTGTTTGTCCCTGATCTTGTCGGTGGCACGGAACAGCACGGCGTCGGTGCCCTGACCAAACCCGGTCACCAGGATCAGATCACCGGCAGCCGCTTTCTCCAGCGCGGCGGTCAGCAACAGGATCGGGTGAGCCACACCGGAGACACCCACGTTACCGATATGGTTGTCCACCAGCGCTTCGGCAGAGATCCCCATCTTTTTGGCAACAGCCGCCGGTGTTCTGGCCTGATCCGACGCCAGCACGAAGTGAGCGATATCGGCGGCATTCACACCCGCTTTTTCCAGCAGGCGGGACACCGCCTGGGGTACGCTCTTCATGTAGCCTTCGTCACGGATCCAACGCTCTTCCCATTCATAATCGAGGGTCGAGTCCTCACCACGGTAGTGGTCGACAAAGTCGGTCACGTAGGTTTCACTGCCCAGGTATTCGGCGATCACCCCGTCAGTGCCGACACCGAGCGCAGCCGCGCTATCCCCCCAAAGCATTTCGGCACGCGACCCGCATTTGCTGCGCCGATGCTCGGACGCCACCAACAGCGCATTGCCGCTACCGCCGGCACCAGACTCCAGCATCGAGATCAACGCCGAGGTTCCCGCCCGCTGGGAGGCGGCGACGTCCATGGTGCGGAGGCTATCGCCCAGGTTCAGGGCCTGGCTGACCACCACCGAGTTCTGACGATCCAGGAACGGCAGTGTGGTAGAAGCCAGATACAGTGAATTGACGGATCCGGCATCGAGAACCGACAGGCAGTCCTGACCGGCCTCGACAGCCATGGTGATGGTGTCTTCATCCCAGTTACAGACACTGCGCTCGCCCTTGGCAAGGCCGCGCAGGCTGGGGTCAAACCAGTCGTTGGCATCGGCGATAGCCGCCTTGGACAAGCGGGTTCTGGGAATGTAGGCACCGTAGGCGGTTATACCAAACATGTGAATTCCTTCCTTTAGTTGTGCAATCTCAACAATCGGTGGTGGTGATTCAGAAACTCTGCCGGCTGTTACAACGAGCGCCCGATCACCAGCTTCATGATTTCGGAGGTGCCGCCGTAGATCCGACGCACGCGGGCGTCCACATACATGCGGGAGATCGGGTATTCGCGCATGTAGCCGTAGCCCCCGAACAACTGCAGGCATTTATCGACGACCACCCCTTCGTTTTCAGTGGTCCACAGCTTCGCCATGGCACCCTCTTCCGGGGTCAACACACCTTCATCACACTTCTTGATGCACTGATCGAGGTAGGCCCAACCCACTTCCAGGTTGGTTTTCATGTCGGCGAGCGTGAACTGGGTGTTCTGGAACTCGAAAATCGCCTTTCCGAACGCCTTGCGTTCCTTGACGTAATCCGTGGTGATGTCGAATGCACGCTGGGCTTCAGCCTGGGCACGACAGGCAATGGTGATGCGCTCACGGGGCAATTCCCGCATCATGATCCGGAAGCCTTCGCCTTCCTCACCCACCAGGTTGCTGATGGGCACACGCACATCCTGGAAGAACATTTCAGAGGTATCGGCCGCCTTCTGACCGATCTTGTCGAGGTTGCGACCGCGGGAGAACCCGGCACGATCCGTTTCGACAATGATCAGGCTGATGCCACGACCACCAGCGCTGGGATCGGTAGTACAGGCTACCAGGACAAAATCGCAGTTCTGACCATTGGTGATAAAGGTCTTCTGGCCATTGATGACGTATTCGTCGCCGTCCCTGACCGCCGTGGTACGGAGATTCTTCAGGTCGCTGCCGACGCCGGGCTCGGTCATACCAATAGCTGCGATTTTCTCCGCTGTTACCATCTTCGGCAGCCAATATTTCTTCTGCCCCTCCGTACCGGCACTCAGCAGGTAGTAGGCAACAATATCGGCCTGAACGGAGAAACCCACGCTGGCACCGCCAATGGCGTAACCGGTTTCTTCGGAGAGCACCATGTTGTAGAGGAAATCCGCCCCCGGACCGCCGTACTCCTCCGGCACGCCGCAACACAAAAAGCCATTCTCCGCAGCCTTCTCCCAAAGACTGCGCGGCACCACGCTGTCCTCTTCCCATTGCTCGATATTGGGTTCGAGCTCAGCACGGAAAAAGCGGCGCACATTCTCACGAAACAGCTCATGGTCACTGTTGTAGATTGACCGGTTCTGCATATTGTTATCCCCTTGAAGCGACAGAAAACCCTTGATGTGATTTACCGTATCAGCAAGGAAAAACTACAACAATTATATACTTTTTATATGTGCTATCTTTTTTCGGTATATCATTGCTTAAAGAACAGACACCAAGACTAATCCATAAATGTGGTATAGAGTACGAATAACAGATACTTAATTGTTATAGAAGAGGAATGGCATGCCTTTCAATCTGAACATTGACCTGCGCCAGCTGAACACCTTTCTGACGGTCGCCGACACCGGCAGTTTCAGTCGCGCATCCGAAAAGCTGTTTGTAGCGCAACCCGCACTGAGCCGACAGATCCGAATGCTGGAGGAATCCCTGAACGTCGAGGTGTTTGTCCGCCACGGTCGAGGTGTAGTGTTAACCGCTGCTGGCGAACTACTTTATGAGCGGGCCCGTACCCTGCTTCAGAGCCTGGAGCGCACCCAGGCCGATGTGACCGCCGTTGCCGGCGAGGTGACCGGCCAAGTGACATTGGGGCTTCTGCCTACTGTGGCCCATACATTCTCCGGAGCCACGATCGAGGAATATCGCAAACGCTTCCCTCAGGTCACCCTTGCGGTGAAATCCGCGATGAGCGGCACGCTGCAACAGATGGTATTGCAACACCGGCTGAACCTTGCCATTACCTACAGCCACCACGGCAGCCAGAAAAACCTGCGCTACCGGCCATTGATCGAAGAGCGTTTTTACCTGATATCGCCCCCCGACACCAAGGTCTCCAAACTCTCCGAGATCACCCTGGACGAAGTAATGGATCTGCCGCTCGTGTTGCCGGAAGAAAAGCATGGTTTGCGCGTGCGAATGGAAAAAGAAGCGGCGGAACGTAATAAATCCCTGAACCTGGCTCTGGAAGTCAGTGCCTGGCCGATGCTGACGGATATGGTCAGGCGAGGACTGGGTTACACCATCCTTTCTTCAGCTGCCGTCCACGACATGACCACAAGATCCGAAGTCGTCGCTATCCCTATCACTTCCCCGGAGATCAGCAGAACCCTGGCCATTGTCACTCCCATGGACCTCCCCTCTTCCGTGGCCACCCTCAAGCTGGCGGAGATCATCATGCAGCAGGTGGCCATACAGGTGCAGGCCGGAATCTGGAACGGAAAGCTGTTATTCGATCCAAAGGATATTAGCAACACCCATAAAAACCAGATATTGCATGAGGATGCGTAGAAAAACTGGATAGATAGGGGCTGCCAATATCGGGGTCAGGAACCCGCCATACAAAAGGAGTATAGGCATTATCAAATATAGATAATTGTTGGAACAAATTTCTGCTGGTACTTTTCAGGCGCTACCTGACGTCCAAGGATAATTTCATGAAGGCGTCAGTCCGGGTACGCCTGTGTAGATTTTCGATATTCCAACAATAATCTTTGGAGATGAATCCCTATGCCCAATAATAAATTATTCACAGCTATCAAACTGACTACAGCCGCCATCGCACTGGGCGTCGCTGGACAGGCGACCGCTATCGGATTTACCGCTGGCGACGCAACCGTCGATATTTACGGCTACGCACGACTCAACGCCTCGTACGATATTGATGAAGATATCAGTCGCTCCACCGGCACCCGCTCAGGCGACTTCAGTAAAGTAAACACCGGTGCAGCAGAAGACAATGAAGCTTCAGGTTATTTCGGTGCCGATGCTGTTCAATCAAGGCTCGGTGTTCGCACGACACTCCCGAATGATGTAAAAATTACCATTGAAGGTGACTTTCGGACCAGCACCAGCACCGTCCGTCTTCGCCACGCTTTTGGTCAGTACAAAAACTGGCTCATGGGGCAGACTTGGTCAAACTACACTGCGTTCACTGGCTGCTGAAGATCCCAAAGCCAGCATCACTGACGGTACCGCCTCAGTAGAGACCAAACAAAGCCTCCCTACCTTTACTGCACGCTATACCGGAAAGTCCGGGCCGATTGCGTTTTCCACAGCGGCACTGGTTCAACAAGTTGGTTATGACACGGGAACCAAAGACGATGCGGCATTAGGCTTTGCTGTCTTCGGTTCGGCCAAGTTCAACGTAACCGATACGTTCAGCGTTCAGGGGAACGTCAACTATACCGACGGCGCCAACGGCTACCTGTGGCGCTCGGGCACCAACTACTATGGTGAAGATGCCTATGTGGACGCCAACGGCGACGTAGAAACCATTACCGGCTACAGCGCTAACCTGGGCACCAGCATCAAAGCAGGCCCGGGTGCATTCAACGCTGTCTATGGTTTCACGACTATGGATTGGGACGACGCTGTCGATGATGGTCTGGCCGTGGGTGGCAAACACGAAACCAACACCAACGCTTTCGTTAACTACCAGTGGAGTCCAGTGAAAAGCGTCAATCTCGGCGTTCAATATGGCTACTTCCAAGTAGAGAAAGTGAACGGTGACGATGGCGATGCAAGCCGAGTGATGTTCGCGGCCCAGTACAATTTCTGAGCCAGTCACTTAAGGGAAAACACCCGGGCCCGACAGGTCCGGGTATTGCAAGGCTGTAAGGTTACCGGACCTCTCCGACTGACCCTCCGCAACCCGAATTCCCCCTAGCTTTACCTGACCACAATTTATACCGTCAGTCGCAATGGCCGACCGCTCGCGTCTGGATCCGCACGGGAGTTCCCCTGACATCTGGGAACCGAAACCGGCATCTAAAAACTGGAGATTTGGATGAAAGTTCTGGTCACCGTAAAACGAGTTATCGACTACAACGTGAAGGTGCGCGTCAAGCCGGACAACACCGGTGTTGACCTCGCCAACGTCAAGATGGCAATGAACCCGTTCTGCGAAATCGCTGTTGAAGAAGCGGTTCGTCTGAAAGAAAAGGGTGTTGCCAGTGAAATCGTGGTGGTTTCCATCGGCCCGAAGGCTGCACAGGAGCAAATCCGTACCGCTCTGGCCCTGGGTGCTGACCGTGGTATCCACGTCGAGACCGACGAAGAAGTCCAGTCTCTCGAAGCGGCCAAGCTGCTGAAGGCTGTTGTTGAGAAAGAAGAGCCGAAGCTGGTTATTCTCGGCAAGCAGTCCATCGATTCCGACAACAACCAGACTGGCCAGATGCTGGCCGCGCTGACCGGTATGGGTCAGGGCACCTTCGCTTCCGAAGTGGTTGTTGAGGGCGACAAGGTCAACGTAACCCGCGAGGTAGACGGTGGTCTGATGACCGTTTCCCTGAACCTGCCGGCGGTTGTCACCACTGACCTGCGTCTGAACGAGCCGCGTTACGCGTCTTTGCCGAACATCATGAAGGCCAAGAAGAAGCCGCTGGACAACATGAGCCCGGCCGACCTGGGTGTTGATGTTGCACCGCGCCTGTCCACCCTGAAAGTCGAAGCCCCGGCCGCGCGCCAGGCGGGTGTCAAGGTGGCTGACGTAGCTGAGCTGGTCGATAAACTGAAGAACGAAGCGAAGGTGATCTAAATGAGCATCCTGGTAATTGCTGAACACGACAACAGCAGCCTGAAGCAGGCTACCCTGAATGTTGTAGCGGCTGCCAAGGCCATTGGCGGTGACATCGACCTATTGGTTGCCGGCGAGAACTGTGGTGCCGTTGCCGAAGCTGCTGCCAAGGCCGAGGGCGTGAACAAGGTTCTGGTTGCCGATAATGCAGCTTATGGTCACTTCCTGGGTGAAAACCTGGGTGAGCTGGTTGCCGAAGTAGGTAAGGGCTACAGCCACATCCTGGCCGCCGCTGGCACCGTGGGCAAAGACTTCATGCCGCGTGTTGCTGCGCTGCTGGACGTTGCCCAGGTTTCCGACA
>OJDD01000025.1_pt1 | contig 74055 bp, 74 predicted proteins | sample 1592591 | NCBI WGS metagenome assembly OJDD01 (sample SAMN05416809, study PRJEB24817) | seawater metagenome | isolation source: Sea water | place: Canada:Atlantic | collected 2013-07 | reverse complement strand
GAGGATAAAGGTTCAGCCGTAGGGATCACAGAATAATGCCATGTTGTTTTAATAAAGAACGAAGTTTTTCAACGCGGCGTCGATTAACACCAAAATCATAGTAACCTGTACGGGACGCTGAGCGTACATGAATAAGTTGCTGCTCGATATCAATAATTAAATCAAGGTCATCAACAAAGCGGAAAACACGGCTAGTGACTTCTGCATGAATATAATTTTCATCTTGGGTAATACTAATGCTGTCGTCAAGTTGATTAAGGGCCTCTAAGAAACGCTGATGATTAAATGGCTCGCTTTGTTTTAATTGGAAGGGAGTAATAGCATGCTCGTCATCCGCTTTGCTGGAGACGCAATTGGGTTTGTCCGGACAAGGTTTTAGATCGTTTGCGTATGCAGAAGCGTGTGAGCACATAATGAAAAAGAAAAGTAAGGGCAGTTTTTTCATGGTGACGTCTCTTTGGTTGTTTGTAAAATGATTTTTCTTGACATGAATAAGCCAATTTCAAATAGAAGCCACATCGGTAACGCCAATAATGTTTGTGAAATAATATCGGGAGGCGTTAATAACATGCCGACAACAAAGGCCCCAACAATGATATAAGGGCGCTTTTCAGCCAAGCTTTGTGGTGTTGATACGCCCGTTTTAACCAATAAAAATGTTGCAATAGGCACTTGAAATGCCATGCCGAAAGCAAAAAATAGGGTCAAAATGAAATCCAAGTATTTGCTAATATCAGTCATCACGGCAACGCCTTCAGGTGCTGTTGCGGTAAGAAACTTGAAGATGAGCGGCATAACAACCCAGTAGGCGAATAACATGCCAGTATAAAATAGCACGGTGGCGACGCTGATCAGAGGCGATGCGATACGTTGTTCATGCTTATAAAGGCCGGGGGAAATAAATAACCATGCTTGGTAGAAGATCCAAGGAATGCTGATAAAAACAGACAGCATAAGGGTTAACTTTAGTGGCGTAAGGAAGGGTGAAATAACCTCAATCGCTACCATGCTAGTGCCCTCAGGCATATGGATAAGAAGCGGTTGAGCGATGAGCGAATAAATATCATTCGCAAAAGGGGCTAGAGGTAAGAAGATTGCGAGCAGACCAATGAGCGCGTGAATGAGGCGTGTGCGTAATTCAACTAAGTGAGAAACAAAGCTGGTTTCTTGGTCTTTAGGGTCAATGTCTGACATAAGGTAAAACGTTATCGGTGAAAAGCAACCGATATGAAGGGTTGGCTATTTATTAGCGTCGTCTTTGTCGACGTTACCATTGGCAACAGACTTCTGATCATCCGTGCTTTTTTCTTCGCCTTCTTTTATAGCGCCTTTGAAGCCTTTAATTGCGCCGCCTAAATCGCCGCCAAGGTTACGTAAGCGTTTTGTGCCGAACAAGAGTAAGACAATAACGAGAATAATAATTAACTGCCAAATGCCAATGCCGCCCATGATATTCCTAGTTGCTTTGTGTGAGTGGAGCCATTCTACTTGTTTCTGTTGGCTTTTTCATCTAAACCGGATAGGCCAAAACGACGTTCAAGTTCTTTTAGCACATCGCCAGCGCTTAAGTCTTGTTGCGCGAGAAGAACCAGCGAGTGAAACCAGAGGTCTGCTGTTTCATAAATGATTTGCTCTTTATCGCCAGACTTAGCAGCAATAACGGTTTCGGTGGCTTCTTCACCTATTTTCTTAAGGATGCTATCGAGCCCTTTATGGTATAAGCCGGCAACATAGGACGACGACGGGTCATCTTGTTTGCGTTGTTGCAATACGGTTTCAAGCTGTTTTAGTATATCGCTCATGCTGAATAAATATTTTTTGGGTCTTTTACAATAGGGTCGGTTTCTTGCCACTTTCCATCGACAAGCTTCCGGTAAAAACAACTTTCGCGGCCAGTATGGCAAGCGATGCCGCCTTTTTGTTCGACAGAAAGCAGAATAACATCTTCGTCGCAGTCTATGCGAATATCAATGATGTTTTGCTGATGACCTGACTCTTCACCTTTATGCCATAATTTTTTACGTGAGCGAGACCAATAAACCGCATGGCCTTGCTCAGCAGTCAGTTGTAGGGCTTGTTTATTCATCCACGCGACCATTAGGACTTTGCCTGTATCATGATCTTGAGCGATAGCGGGTACCAAGCCTTTTTCATCCCATTTTATATCGTCGAGCCAGCTGTTCATAAGCGAACCTCAATACCATTATTTTGCATATGTTGTTTAGCTTCACCAATACTGAACTCAGCAAAGTGAAAAATGCTGGCAGCGAGCACGGCATCGGCCTTGCCTTTTGTAACACCCTCGACAAGGTGGTCTAAGGTGCCGACACCGCCAGATGCAATAACAGGCACTTCAACAGCGTCGCTAATAGCACGGGTGAGCTCAAGGTCAAATCCAATTTTTGTTCCATCGCGGTCCATGCTGGTGAGTAAAATTTCGCCTGCACCGAAATTCACCATTTTAATGGCCCATTCGATAGCGTCTATGCCGGTGGGTCTGCGACCACCATGGGTGAATATTTCCCAGCGTTTGGGCTCGTTAGGTTTATTGACTGCTTTTGCATCAATCGCAACAACTATGCATTGGGAACCAAACCTTGCAGCAGCTTCTTTAACAAAGTTGGGGTTAAAAATAGCGGCGCTATTGATGCCGACTTTGTCTGCACCTGCTTTTAACATACGGCTAATGTCGGCTAATTCCCGAATTCCGCCGCCAACCGTTAATGGAATAAAAACCTCATCTGCGACTTGTTCGATTACATGAACGATGGTGTCGCGGTTATCTGATGTCGCAGTGATATCGAGGAAGGTAATTTCATCAGCACCTTCGCGGTCATATCGTCTGGCGACTTCTACCGGGTCACCTGCATCGCGGATATCAACAAACTGGACGCCCTTAACGACGCGCCCATTATCAACATCTAAGCAGGGAATAATACGCTTAGCGAGCCCCATCCTTAAGGGTAAGACTCGGCGAGCTTTTCGCCTTCTGCGAAGTCAAGAGTACCCTCATAAATAGCGCGACCGGTGATGGCGCCCATGATGCCGTCCTCTGCCACTTTACCGAGCGCGTGAATATCATCCATATTGGTGATGCCACCAGACGCGATAACCGGTATGCGAATGGAACGTGCCAGTTTAGCAGTCGCCTCAACATTAACGCCTTTCATCATGCCGTCGCGCCCTATGTCTGTATAAATAATAGATTCAACGCCATTATTTTCAAATTGTTGAGCTAAATCGATAACATCGTGATTTGATAGTTTAGACCAGCCGTCGATAGCTACTTTGCCATCTTTAGCGTCAAGCCCAACGATGATATGGCCAGGGAATTCGGTACAAACATCACCAACAAAATGAGGTGTATTTACCGCTTTGGTGCCAATGATGACGTATTGAACGCCGGCATTAAGGTAGGTTTGAATGGTGTCTTCATCGCGAATACCACCTCCAACCTGGATAATAAGGTCAGGATGCGCTTCGGCGATGTCATGAACCACGCCAGCATTGACTGGTTTACCAGCAAACGCGCCATCAAGGTCAACTAGGTGAAGCCGTTTGGCACCCTCGTTTACCCATCGAGTGGCGACCTCTACAGGGTTATCTGAAAAAATAGTTTCATCGTCCATACGGCCTTGGCGTAATCGAACGCATTTTCCTTCTTTAAGATCAATAGCGGGGATAAGAATCATCTTGAGTGTTCCTAGTAATGTTAGGACTGACCGTCCCAGTTTAAAAAATTTTTAAGCAATTGTAATCCAGCGTGTTGACTTTTTTCGGGATGAAATTGCACGGCAACAATATTTTTCCACTTTATAGCGCAAGGGAAAGGTTCGGGATAGTTTGTTGTGGCTGAAACGTGTTCGTCGTTCATTTTTTCAGCGTGGTAACTGTGAACAAAATAAAAACGCTCATTTTGCTTTATGTCCATAAAAAGTGGGTTTTCATTTCCCTGAATTACTTCATTCCATCCCATGTGTGGTATTTTTAGCTTGTTATTATGCTCGTCTTTACTATTTGATGGAAACTTAACAGAATTTCCCGGGATGATGCCCAGGCATTTCACGCCGCCATTTTCATCACTATGAGTTAATAAAGCTTGCATGCCAATGCATATGCCGAGCAGAGGCTTGTTTTTAGCAACTTGTTTAATGGTTTCATCGAGCCCGGCGTTGTGTATAGCTAACATACAGTCGCGAATAGCACCCACACCAGGAAAAACAACATGGTCAGCCGATAAAATAGTGTTTTTATCAGCCGTTACAATAATGCTGGTATCTGGTGAGGCAGTTTTCAATGCTTTTTCAATAGAATGGATGTTTCCCATTCCATAGTCGATAACGGCAACGGTGGCCATAATATTGGTCTCGTTTTAGTGTTACAAACAGCCTTTTGTTGAAGGCATAATGCCTTCCATGCGTGGGTCTTTTTCTAATGAAAAACGAAGAGCCCGGCCAAATGCTTTAAATATGGTTTCTGCGACGTGATGTGCGTTAAGACCTTTTAAATTATCTATATGTAAAGTGATATTGGCGTGATTTACAAAGCCTTGAAAGAACTCACGGAATAAATCAACGTCAAAATCCCCAATTCTTGCACGCGGAAATTCTACATCGTAGACAAGCCCTGGGCGGCCAGAAAAGTCGATTACCACACGGGATAATGCCTCATCTAGCGGCACATAAGCATGGCCATAACGATAAATACCTTTGCGGTCACCTAGTGCATCAGTGACTGCTTTACCCAATGTAATGCCTAGGTCTTCAACAGTGTGATGAGCATCGATATGTAAATCACCTTTGGCGTTGATGTCCAAATCTATCATGCCGTGACGAGCAATTTGGTCAAGCATATGTTCGAGAAAGGGGATTCCGGTAGAAAAGTTTGTTTTACCATTACCGTCTAAGTTAATAGAAACTGAGATTTGAGTTTCTAGGGTGTCGCGATTAACAGTTGCTGTTCTGCTATCCATTATTAAGTATATGCTTTGTTGCAAGTAAGCTAGCATTTTCCCAATAACGAGAAAGGATAGCAAGCAGGAAATAGGCGTTTATCTGTTAGCCGCCAACAACTGGAGGCCAGAGACTTAAGGTGTCGCCATTTTTTAGTTGTGTGGAGGCACGTTTATCTTTGTCGATATAAGTGCCATTTAAAATAACTAAATGCAGGGTTTTATGAGATAAATTTTCACGTTCGGCAACACGGGTGATGGTATCACCTGCTTGAAGAGTAACCGTTCTAATCTCTCCACCTATATTTTCAGGTGCTATTTTAGCTAAAGAGGCAAAAAGTTTGAGGGTGATTGTTGGCATGTTCTATACGGTAAAGGCATAGCAGTCATAACAACTGCTATGCCAGATACAAAGTGATAATTTACAAACTTAGGCGTTGTTTTGTTGCTTCTTTCAGTGTGCCATCTTGATTCCAGCCACGAACTTCGTAGTATTCGGGCAGCATTCTATCTAGCTCACAAACTTCACCTTTTGCAGGACCTGCTTTGACAGGTTCGCTCAACAAGCGAGGTGGAAGCGTGTCATCCGCAGCAGTGAAACCAGCATTGTTGTTGAATTCACGTTCGAGGTTCCAAACGCGCTCGCCTAATTGGCCGAGTCTTTCAGCAGTCCAATCGCCTTCGCAGGCAGCATCTATTTGTTCTGCCACTTCTTCAATACCTTGTGCAAATGATGAGAAGGTGCAAATGCCGGCAGAATCAAAAACACTGGTTGTATCTTGGAATGCCATTAGTAGTTCTGCCTTTCCTTCATACGCTAACGGGTCTGTTTTGAAAGGTATTCCTGCTGTTTCTGAGCCGTTAGTGTAACCACGTACGTGACAAGCGCCACGGTTTGATGTGGCATATCCAAGGCCCATGCCTTTTACAGCACGAGCATCATACGCTGGGAACTCTTGCCCTTTAACAACAATAGCGAGGTCTGGGCGGCCGTATTTTTCACAAAAGCGAAGTGAGCTTTTAGCGAGTTCTTGTCCAAAGCCTTCATGTTTTGCGATCAGTTCGATGCATTCTACCATCGCCTCAGCATTGCCAAAGGTCATTTCAATGCCGCCGGTATCTTCTTTTGTGAGGATGCCTAGCTCATATAACTCCATGGCTGCAGCAATAGTGGCGCCTGCTGAGATGGGGTCAAGAGCCTGCTCATTACATACAAAGTTAGCATACGTAACAGCATCTAAATCATCAACGCCGGTATCGCAACCCAATGCCCATGCTGCTTCATATTCGTTACCACCAGAATTGCCTTTAAAGTGTTTGTGGATGTCATCACGGTTTTTAATGCTGAAATGCTCTGGGTCGATTGTCGAGATACGCCCGCAAGATATAGTGCATGCAAAGCAGCCCGCGTTTCGTGTTAAATTTGGCTTACCGTCACTTTCTCTTGGTACGGCCATCGCTTCACTTGACAGTTTAGATGCATTGTCAAAAGTGCTGTCTTGCCAGTTTCTAGCCGGTAAAGCACCCACTTCGTTCATATGATTCATCATGACATTGGTACCTAAGGCGCTTAGGCCTTGAGTCATTTCACTGTCGGCAATAATTTTTTTAGCTTTGTTGGTGGCTTCGAAGAAACGTTTAGGGTCTTTTATATTGCCAACACCTTTGCTGCCTCTAAGGGTAACCGCTTTGACATTTTTTGAACCCATAACAGCACCCACACCAGAACGTCCTGCAGCACGATGTAAGTCGTTAACGATAGCAGAATATAGGTTGCCCTTTTCACCAGGTAGGCCAATAGCAGCAATTCTTAGTTGAGGGTCTTGGTGTTTGTTATGAAGCCATTCATCAGCTTCCCAAACAGATTTGCCCCAAATTTCATCTGCCGGTAGGATCTCGCATTTTTCATCAACAATGCTGATATAGACTGGTGAGCTTGCTTTGCCTTCTAGAATAATCATATCCCAGCCAGCACACTTCATCTCGTTACCAAAAAAACCACCTGAATTTGAGCATGCAAGAGCGTTGGTTAACGGGCTTTTAGTAACACAAGAGTAACGACCACCCGTTGAAGCCATGGTGCCGGTGAGTGGGCCTGTTACCATATACAACTTGTTTTCTGGAGCTAAAGGCTCGACGGTTGGGTCTACTTCTTCTGTGAGGTACTTTGTCGCTAGACCTCTTTGACCTAAGTAAAGTTCTGCCCACTCCATATTGAGTGGTTCTTCAGAAGATGTCCTGTTTGTTAAATTTATACGTAATACTTTTTTAGTCCAGCTCATGATCTCAACCTCTTAATATTAGAATTCTCTGGACATATTAATTCTGATATTGAGTAAAGACAATATATTTCATTGAAAAAATGTAGGATAGCTGGCTGTAAGCATATGCTTACATTGATTGAGGTGGTGGATGATGATCTACCGTGAAGAGTATCTTTATACTTAAATCGTCGCTAAGAAGATTTTATGGGAAGGACCCCAACAAACAAGGATTGTTTGATACGGACGCGTTATGGATAGCGCACTCAGCATGGATGCTGGAAAGGACGAATTTTTTGCCAACCAAGCTATGCGACCATGTAACCGACGGAATTTATTCCGTCGGTTTTTTTTGGCCTGAACCTAGTCAGTTATGATTTAGGTGCTCTTGATGCGCGTTTGCGTTCGTTCTCTGTGAGTAGTTTTTTTCTTAAACGTATGTGATGAGGTGTTACTTCTACTAATTCATCATCTTCAATAAACTCAAGCGCTTGCTCAAGGGTCATGATGATAGGGGGGACTAGCGTTAATGCTTCATCTGTACCCGATGCGCGCACGTTGGTGAGTTGCTTTCCTTTCGTGGGGTTAACAACTAGATCGTTACCACGAGAATGAAGGCCGACGATTTGCCCTTCGTACACTTCTTCGGCGTGTCCTAGGAATAATTTGCCTCTTTCTTGTAGGTTGAATAAACCAAATGCTAAAGTTTTACCTTTAACCATGGAGACTAGAACGCCATTTTGTCGGGAGCTGATTTCACCGTCTTTAACTTCACCGTAATGATCGAACACACTGGTCATAATGCCTGAGCCAGAAGTGAGTGTTAGGAAGTGTCCACGGAAACCAATTAAGCCACGTGAAGGGCTCATAAATTCGAGACGCATACGGCCTTTGCCGTCTGGTTCCATATTGGTAAGCTCGGCTTTACGTAAGCCCATTTCTTCCATAATAGGGCCTTGGTGCTGCTCTTCAATATCAATAACAACAACTTCAAATGGCTCCTGCAATTTGCCATCAATTTCTTTTTGAATAACTTCAGGACGTGCAACACCTAATTCATACCCTTCGCGGCGCATGGTTTCGATCAGTACGGATAAATGGAGTTCTCCACGGCCAGAAACGATAAATTTATCGGGTGAGTCACCCGGCTCAACGCGAAGAGCAACATTATGAATAAGCTCTTGGTTCAGTCTGTCCTTAATATTCCGTGAGGTGACAAATTTACCATCTTGCCCGGCAAAAGGGGAGTTGTTAACAGAAAAAGTCATGCTAACGGTTGGCTCATCAACTGACAAAGGCGTCATTGCTTCCACATTGTCAGGGTCACATAAGGTATCGGAAATGCCTAGGCCATCAATACCGTTAATACAAATAATGTCGCCGGCAAATGCTTCGTCTACATCGATTCGTTCAAGACCTAGATGGCCTTTAACATTCAGTACTTTGCCTTTACGTTGTTTTTCGTCACTGTCAATAATGGTAACTGTTTGCCCTGGTTTGAGGCTACCACGTGTGACTCGGCCAACACCAATAACACCAACGTAGCTGTCATAGGCGAGTGATGAAATTTGCATTTGGAACGGGCCGTTAACATCCACAACGGGAGTAGGGACATTATCTCTGATTATTTCAAATAAAGGTGTCATGTCATCAGCTAGCTGATCGGCTTCTGGGCCTGCAACGCCGTTAATAGCAGAAGCGTAAATGACTGGGAAATCAAGTTGTTCATCGGTTGCACCGAGTTTGTCAAATAGATCAAATACTTGATCTATAACCCAGTCGGGGCGTGAGCCAGGTCGGTCTACCTTGTTAATCACAACGATGGGCTTTAGGCCTTGCTCAAACGCCTTGGAGGTTACAAACCGAGTTTGAGGCATGGGACCATCAACCGCATCAACTAGTAATAAAACGCAATCAACCATCGACAGTACACGTTCTACTTCGCCACCAAAATCGGCGTGTCCTGGGGTGTCAACAATATTGATATGAATGCCTTCCCACTCGATCGCGGTATTTTTTGCGAGAATAGTAATGCCGCGTTCTTTTTCTTGATCGTTAGAATCCATGATGCGTTCAGTACCGCTATTTTTGCGGTCTAAAGTGCCGGATTGCTCGAGCAATTTATCAACGAGAGTAGTTTTGCCATGGTCAACGTGGGCAATGATGGCGATATTACGAAGGTTCTGTTTCACGAAAGTGGGTTCCTATGATTGGGTGGATATTGGTTTAATAAAGGGTTTGGATTTAACGTTAGCTTTGTTCCCAGGGGAGCTTGTGAAAGCGCCAGCCGCCAAGTGTTCCGCGGTGGTGGTTGTGATCTTTGTCGCCTTCAAAGCCTTCATCCATATTGTATAAGGTTTGGAATCCAGCTTGTTCAAGCAATTTAGCAGCATCTAGTGATCGTACGCCACTTCTGCACATTAAGATAACAGGTATTGATTTAGAATGAATATGTTGCTCGACTTGCTCAACGAAGTCTGGAAATGCCTCCCAGTTAGGGGGTCTTTTCAGGGGGACATGCACTGCACCGATAGGGTGTCCGACAAAAGAATATTCAAGGTATGTACGTGTATCAATCAATATAGCTTGAGAATTACTGCTAAGAATCTCGTGTGCTTGAGTCGGCGAGATGGATTGAATGATAGACATAATGAGTCCTTTAAATAAATGTTAGCGAAGTATTATACAACGATATCTCTAGTCGGGTGAGATGGTTTCAGCATAAGGGCTTTTGGGCGATGAGAATAGCTTCGTTACGAATTCCTTTGTGAATGTCTCCTAAACTTCCTTCCTCGTGATAAATAATCGGTAATAATGACGAAAATAAAGATAAGAGTTCCCCTTTTTCCAATAAAAAAATTGGGTTGCTTGGGCCGTTAGGTAAGACTTTTTCACGAGTAAATGTTTGATAAAACAGTAAGCCACCAGGCTTTATGGCATTAATAATAGAGCGGCTAAGTTGCCGGTCTAAGAAACGTGAAATGCAAATAACATCATAATGGTCTTTTGGAAAGGTTGCTTGACCAAGGTCAATGGCTAATGCTTCGAGGGTGCTAGAGGGTTTTTTAGAATGATTAATATGATTGATAGCAATAGGAGAGATATCCCAAGCATCCACCTGCAGGCCTTTTTCGTCTAGAAAAAATGCATTTCCGCCAAGGCCGCATGCAAGATCAAGTGCTTTACCTTTTTTTGGAAGTAGGTGTGCGTAGCGAGATAATGCGATAGCAGGCTGAGGCTTTATCAGCTCTTGTTTGCGATAAATATTATCCCATTTTTGTTGTAAGTCTGACATTAATCGCGCCAAAAAATAGGGCTGAATAAAACGAGTAAGGTAAATATTTCTAGGCGTCCGAGTAGCATGGCAAAACAGGCAATCCATTTGCTAGCGTCGGGCAAAGTGAGATAACTGCTGCTTATGTCGCCTAGCCCAGGGCCTAAATTATTCAGAGTGGCTGCGACCGCAGAAAAAGCTGTCACTTGATCAAGCCCAGTCATCATCATGAGTATCATGAGAATGCCAAATGATAGAATATAAGCAGAAAAGAAGCTCCAGACGGCATTGATAACTGAGCGAGAAACGACATGTTGATCAAGTTTTATGGGCATGTCAGCATGAGGGTGAATAAGATGGGTGATTTCTTTACCTAATTGTTTAACCATAATCAATATGCGGATTACCTTAATGCCGCCGGCTGTGGAGCCAGCGCAGCCACCATAAAAACTCATAAAGATGAGTAGTACAGGAATAAATAAAGGCCAGCTTGCGTGGTTGGTTGAGGTGAAACCGCTGGTAGTAGCGAATGAAACAACTTGGAAAAGGGTTTGTTCAATAATGTCAGAGTAGCCTAGATAATAGAAGGCAGCGCAGATCAGAAGTGTGTGTATAGTGAGTATAGATAGGTAGGTTTTAAGTTCACTATTTTGAGTATATGTTTTTATATTAAGGGATTTAGCAACTTTAAAATGTAGCGCAAAATTTATGCCAGCAATAATCATAAAGACAATGCAAATATAGTTTAGGATGGAGCTGTCAAAAAAGGCAAAGCTGGCGTCGTGTGTTGAAAACCCACCAATAGAAATAGTACTAAAGCTATGGGTTAAGGCGTCAAAGAACGTCATACCTCCAGCCCAATAAGCGAGTGTGCAGGCGACAGTTAAGCCAAGGTATATCTCCCATAGGGCCTTGGCCGTTTCAGTAATACGGGGTGTTAATTTAGCATCTTTAACTGGGCCTGGTGTTTCGGTTTTATATAATTGCATACCACCAATTCCTAGCATGGGCAAAATGGCGACCGCCAGTACTACGATACCCATGCCGCCAAACCATTGAAGTTGTTGACGATAAAAAAGGATTGACTTGGGCAGTTCATCTAGCCCAGTTATCACTGTTGCGCCCGTTGTGGTCAAGCCCGAGATGGATTCAAAAATGGCATCGGTAAGCGATAATGACGGCATGCTTGATAGGTAAAGCGGGATGGCACCTGATAAGCCTAAGCTGATCCAGAAGATAGCGGCAATAATGAAACCGTCGCGTGTCCGCAAGTCTTCTTTTGCATTTTTAGCGCTTAACCAAAGGATAAAGCCTGTCAGGAAAATGGTCAAAAAACCGATAATAAAGGGCTGATGGTTTTGTTCATTGTATATATAAGAAACGATGACGGGGGGTAGCATGGTAATGCTAAACACGCCTAATAATAAGCCGGATATTCGCCGAATAACGTTGTAATGCATGGTTATTTGATAAGCCGGCTAAAGAGTGATTTTGACGGCTGAAAAATGGACTCTACTTGATGAACCAGGGATCGGTCAGAAATAAAAATGATAAGGTGGTCGCCCTCATTAACAATAAAGTCTTGCTGTGTGGGAAGGGCAATATTATTTCTAACGAGGCCAATCACGAGGCTGCCATTTGGTAGTTTGATATCACGTATAGTTTTTCCAGCTAGGCTGTTTTTATAATTCGATTGTATAATAACTTCTAATGCTTCGGCTTTGCCCCGTAATAATGAATGTACCCCGGATATATTGCCTTGCCTAACTTGCGATAGGATTTTTCCGATAGTGGTGTGTTGTGGGTAAATGACATTGTCGATGGAGCCATTGTCGACCATGTTCATATAGGCATTTCTGTCCACTAGGCTCATTACCACTTTAGCGCCTAAACTTTTCGCTAACATAGAGCATAGAATATTTGTTTCATCATCACTGGTCAGGGTGCAAAAAACGTCTGTTCTATCAATGTTTTCATCGAGTAAAAAAGCTTCATCAGTCGCGTCACCACTGAGTACGATACTATGGTCTAGTTGCTCAGATAGCTGGTAGGCTTTTTGTGGTGTTTTAGTAATAATTTTAACTTGAAGGGTGTTTTCAAGTTCTTTCGCTAAACCCAGGCCAATTCGGCCACCGCCCGCGATAATTAATCGCTTGTATGCTTTGTCTTGATTGAATAATAGGCTAAGCACTCCCTGAATATCGCCTGAGGGAGCGATAAAGAAAACACGGTCACCTTCTTCAACAATGGTTTCATAGTTGGGAATAATGATTTCGTTTTTTCTATAAATGAGAGCTATTCTCGCGTAGATCCCTTGTAATTGCTGGGTTAGCTCAGCCAGTGATCTCCCAATGAGTGCGCAGTCTCGATTACATTTAGTTTCAACTAGGCTAAGAGCGCCGTTAGCGAAGGATAAAACTTGTTGTGAGCCAGGGTGCAAGATGAGGTTTTTAATGAATTGTACGATCTCATTTTCAGGGTTGATGATGATATCAATAGGGATCGCATTTGCATTGAAAAGCTGATCTTGTACATCCAAAAAGGTTTTTGCTCTAACTCGTGCAATTTTTTGTGGAACCTTGAATAAATGATGAGCTACTTGGCAGGCCATCATGTTTGTTTCGTCGCTGTCGGTTGCGGCGATGACGATATCAGCATTTTTTATACCGGCTGCTTCTAACACATCAGGGTGAGAGACGTTTCCACATATGGCTGAAACATCTAAGCGTTCACAGGCAGCATCTACCACATCTTGGCTTTTATCGATTAAGGTAATGTCGATATTTTCACTGGATAGATTACTGGCAACCGTGAAACCTACACGGCCAGCGCCTAAAATAACAATTCTCATGGTGTAACGAGCTCGGTAGCTTTAGCGCTTTCCCCTAAACTCGATACCCAAGGCATGAAGCTTTCGGTAAAGGTGGGTTCTTTCCATGCCAGCTGTTTTCGCCAGTTTAGTGACGCTACCTTTATGTTGATTAAGGTGGTAGTCAAGGTAGGCTTTTTCAAATTGTGCTCGAGCATCTTTAAGAGGTAGATCATAAAAGACAGGTATGTCATTAGATGTTATGACGGATCTTGCCGGTTCACCGAGTGTTGTTTTTACTTCAGTTAGGCCAATCTCGTCCCCAATGCCTAGTATTAATAGGCGTTGAACCACATTCCTTAGTTCGCGTATATTCCCTAACCACGTATGGTCGCTTAAAAATTGCTGCGCTGCAATGGTAAATTTGCGTTTAGGTAAATTTTCTCGCTTTATATAATGCTGAAGGTAAAAATCTAGGAGCAGTGGAATATCTTCTTTTCTGTTTCTTAACGAAGGTAAATGAAGACAGGCTACGTTAAGTAAATAATATAAGTCTTGTCTGAACTGACCTTGCTGAACAGCCTCTTCAAGGTCTTGCCGAGTGGAGGCAATTATCCTGACGTCTGCCTTGACTTCTTTATGCCCACCAATGCGCTGGAATGATTTGGATTCTAAAGCACTGAGTAAGCGATGCTGCACTTCACTATCCATGTCGCCAATTTCATCGATGAATAAAGTGCCGTGGTTTGCTTTTTCGAGCAAACCATAGTGAATAGAGTCACCTTCTTCTCGGCCAAAAAATTCTTCTAAAACATTGTGAGAGGTAATGATGCCGGTATTAAGTTCTACGAAAGGTCCGTGTTTTCTTGTGCTGTGTTCGTGGATATAGCGTGCTAAAGTTTCTTTTCCGCTGCCGGGTTCGCCGGTGAGTAATACGCGTGTATCGTGTTGCCCTAACCGACGTGCTTGCTCAAGAATTTGTTGAATTTGTTGGCTATTTCCTAACGGTTCCTGAAAGTGAGTTGAGTATTGTTTAAGGCCGATATTTTCTTGCTTAAGTTTTTCAGCTTCAAGTGCGTGCTCAACGGTGAGTAAGAGCTTGGCTATTGATAATGGCTTTTCTAAAAAATCATAAGCACCAAGTCGGGTCGCCTCTACGGCTGTTTCAACGGTGCCGTGTCCGGACATCATAATGACAGGGCATGATAAGTCACCCGTTATCGACCACTCTTTAAGTAAGCTGATGCCGTCAGTATCAGGCATCCAAATATCCAGTAAAATCAAATCATGTCGGCACTCATGACGCGCCTTTTGAGCCATCGCTGCATTATCCGCAGTGGAGACCTCGTAGTTTTCATCTTCGAGAATGTCACAGATTAAGCTACGAATATCTGGCTCATCGTCAATAACAAGAATATGAGGTTTGTTCATAAAATGTGTCCGTAAATAAAGGGTTTAATTAAGGGGTTGTGACGGGTAGTTGAATAATGAAATTAGCACCTTGGGGAGCCGCGGGTTTAACAATGATGGTGCCGCCATGTTCCTCAATAATTTTTTTAACAATAGCAAGCCCAAGCCCAGTACCTTTATCTTTGGTGGTCGTATACGGTTCGAAAATGCGTGCAATGTCGGAATTATCTACCCCCGGGCCATTATCAGCAATACAAATTTCTATTGAATCACGGTCTTTTTGGTACTTAGCGGAAATATTTATTTCAGCTTCACTGATATCAGCAACCGCTTCTTGTGCGTTTTTTATTAAGTTAATGAGTACTTGTCTTAATCGAATAGGGTCTGCAAAGATGTTAGGTAAGTAGTCATCGACATTGAGTATCAAGTGCTGAATTTGGCCCTGATACAAAGTACTGATGTCGTCAATTAAATGGCTGATGGAGATAACTTGAGGTTTCGACTGTGGTGGCCGTGCAAAGTTAGAAAAATCATTAACCATGCTTTTCATTGCGCTCACTTGCTGTACGATTGTGTCGGTCGATTTTTTTAGTACTTTGTTGGCGTCATCATTCAGTTGGGTGTGTAGCTTTCTTTGTAGCCGTTCAGCAGATAGCTGTATCGGTGTTAGTGGGTTTTTAATCTCATGTGCCAGACGTTGAGCGACTTCACTCCAGGCGGCGTTTCTTTGTGATTGGATGATGGGCGTGACGTCATCAAAAATCAAAACGTAGCCAGATAATGTCTTATCGGCAGCGTAAAGAGGAGTGCCCTTTAACAACAGGGTTTTCTTTTGGTGGTTGATAGAAAAAACGAATTCATGTTGCCACTGTTTCTTTTTAGCTGAAAATTTTTCAATTAATAGTGCTGTGAATGAATCGAGTTCAGGGCATTTGACGGCAATTTCGTTAAGTGAAAACTCGATACAGGCCGTTAAGGGGTGCTCCAGAATTTGATCGGCACCATGGTTTGTCATTTTCAGCCTTAATGAAAGGTCAAAGCCTAAAACACCATTAGAAAGGTGGCTCAAAACGGTCTCTAAATAGGCGTGTTGATCCTCGGCGTCTCGTTGCGCATTGTTGGCTTCTGTTCGAGAGCTGGCAATTCGTAACATCATGGCGTTAAATGAGTTAATCAGAAAGCCAAGCTCGTCTTGCCGGTCAGTCTTTAGCGTTGTTTCGTAATCTCCGTGAGCCACATTCTGAGTTCCCTTGACTAATTGCCGAATGGGCGCAACGAGCTCTCTTGCAAAAACAAAAGCAGCCCAACTAGCGGCTAATATGCTGAAAATTAGGGCTAGGGATAAGGTTAAGGTAAAGCTGAACTTTAAGGAGTCACGTAAATAGTTGAACTCTTGGTAGGCTGTATAAGCATCTTCTACCGAGTCGGCAAGTTCGCTGATGTCTTCAGGTACCGTATAAATAGCTTGCAAATAGCGCTTCGGGTTAGTGTTTTTAATTTCAACGATGGTTCGTACCGCTAAGCCCTTGCCTTGGTCAGGCTCTAAGCCAATAAACTCACGATTTTGCTTGGCTAATAATAGTGTTGAACTGTCGGGCGTGTTGGGAATTAGCACGCCAGGGTCAAGGTTGGTGGTGGCTATAATTTGCCCCTGTTTTGAAAAAGCAGTTAATTCCCGGGCATCTGTCTGAGCGCGAAGGCCTGCTAGTGTTAAGGACAAAAAGATATCGGACTTATTCTCTAATTGGCTAGCCAAGTGGCGGGTTTCTTTCATTAATGAAAGCGTTCGATTATCCAATGAACGACGGCTTAGCGTTAATGAGCTTTGCATCGCGTTATCAATTTTGGCATCAAACCAGCTGTCAATACTTTGATGTAAAAGTTGGCTTGAAAAGTAAAAAACAATGCCTGTTGGAATAACTGAAATAGCAAAAAAAAGCAAAATGATTCGAGCGGTAATACGTGAGCCAACGGCTTGTTGCTTGAACTGTTGCCAAAGCCAGCGGAGGTTTGAGATGAGCAGGCCAAATAAAAATAAAGTTCCGGCGATATTGATGATAATCAACAAAGAAAATAAATTGTTGAACTGGGAGTGAGACTCTGTCGCATGGCTCATCAGGTAGAGGCTGAAAAGCAAGCTGAGCAGTACCCCAGTGGGGATGAAATATTTTTTTTTCTTTATTGAGCGAGTGGCCATTGAAGTGTGTTGCTGCGTAAGTACCAGCCTGGTGTTATGTAAGCTAAGGGCCTCATGGGAAGAGGTAAGGCTTCAATGTTCAGGTAGGCTTTTAAAGACACATTTGCGTTCATATTGTTACTGTCGCTCAGTGCGTGTATCGGAATATCATTCAAGATGCCCAGCGAGTGAAGAGCCGTTGAAAGGCTAGAGAAATTATGTTCTAAATTATTGGTTTTATTCGAGACTTGATAAGTTTCAGCTAGCGTATGGTATTTGATTTGGAAAGGTAATGTGAGGCTCATCCGGTGCTTATCCCAAAGCCACTTTCTTGGCTCGATAATAGATAAGTCAACGTTGAACGTTAGAGTAATGCCATTGTGTAAGGCTTTTATCGCATCCTCACTTAGCTGGTAATTTATGTGTGCTTTAAGTAGATAGGTTTGGTCTTGGAGAGATAGCGAGGCCGCTTTGATGTTAATAGCAGACTTTTCGTCGGCGGTGCTGCTGAAAGACGCGGTTAATAAAACAAGGCCGATCAGGCAGTGAAGCATGCGCCGATCAACATAGATTTGCTTTATACTTTTTTTAAACATGCGTAGTAAAAACCATCCATATTATTATCCCCGGGCAAAATCTGTTGGCCGTGTTCGCAAGGTTGGCCCCAGTCAGCCGTTATTTTTATTTCTTTTGCATCAGTGTGTTCGCGTAGAAAGGTCGATATCTGCTGGCTGTTTTCTGAGGACAATATAGAGCAGGTCGCATATAAAAGCACACCATTTTTACTGAGTAAGGGCCAAATGGCCTTTAGCAAATCATATTGTAGAGTCACTAAGGTGGAAATGTCAGATGCTTTTCGCAGTAATTTAATATCTGGGTGTCGTCGAATCACGCCAGTAGCTGAACAAGGAGCATCGAGCAGAATACGGTCAAACGATTGACCATCAAACCATTCATTCGGCTGTAGTCCGTCGACGGACATTATTTCGGCGTCTAGATGGAGTCGTTGCAGGTTTTCGATAACGCGTTGATTGCGGTTTTCGTCTATATCAATCGCTAGCAGAGACACATTGCTGGGTGCAGTTTCAAGAATATGTGCTGCCTTGCCACCGGGTGCAGCGCATACATCTAAAATGCGTTGACCCTCTTTAATATCCAAGAGCTCAGCGGCCAGTTGGGCTGCACTGTCTTGAACGGAGGAGGCGCCTTGCCAAAAATCGGGTAGTTGATCAACATTAACAGAGTGCTCCAGCGTTAAGCCAGAGTTGTTGAAAGGGTTTTTTGTTGCGCTAATACCGCTGGCTTCTAATTGTTTGAGGTAGGTGTTTCGCGACGTTATCTTTTGATTAACCCGTATCGACATCGGCGGGTACTGATTATTGGCATCCAAGATGTCCACAGATTGTTGGCCCCAGTTTTTAGTTAACGCTTGTGTTAGCCAGCTTGGGTGAGAGGTCCGTAAATTGAGGCTTTCATCAACAGAACTCTCTAACGAGGCTCTATTGCGTAAGAAATTTCGTAATACGCCATTGAGCACACCCTTTGCCCAGCTTTTTTTTCCACTCCTGCATAAAGTAACGGTTTCAGAAACAGCGGCATGGTCAGGTGTGTTGAGGTAAATAATTTGGTAAAGCCCGATAAGAGCCAGCACGGTAATGTCTAGATCTTTTGGCTTAAATGGTTTTTTAAGTAACAGGTTGAGGATGCCGTTTAATCGATCATGCCAGCGCAGTGTGCCGTAACAAAGTTCGCGACAAAATGCGCGCTCCCTAGCCTCTAGTTCTTCAGTAATGCTCAATGCATCGGTGAGTGATCGGCCATGTTGAAGGACGTCACAAATAACGACAACAGCCGTTTCTCGAGCAGACCGTGGGGCTTTATTTTTCAAAGTGAGGTTATCCTAGTGTGATGTTGTTCACTTGATGCGCTGGTAAGTAATCACTAGCGGACATGCGACGTTTGTTAGCGGGTTGTAACTCGGTGATGTCGAGAAAGAAGTCGTTACAGGCGACCAATAATCTATTTTTGTCGGCCTTTATTTGCCCAGCTGGGATGCTAGCGGGTTCAGATGTTGCGCGTGCTTGCCAGATACGTAAGGGCTTATTGTTGATCAGCGTATGTGCAACTGGCCATGGGTTATAGCCTTGAATGGCGCGTTGGACGGATGCTGCTGCTTGCTGCCAGTCAATCAATGCTTCTTGCTTAGTGAGCTTGTGGGCATAGGTTACCTCAGCGTTTGATTGAGCTTTAGGGCTTAGCTCACCTTTTTTTATGTGGGGTAGTAAATCAAGCAGTGCGTCGGCACCTAATATTGCTAATTTATCGTGTAGGCTGCTGGATGTGTCGTCTGCCGCTATGGGGCAATTAACTTTTGATAGCATATCACCGGTATCAAGACCTTTATCCATTTGCATTAAGGTGATACCGGTTTCTTTATCGCCTGCTAAAATGGCACGCTGAATAGGGGCGGCGCCACGCCAGCGAGGTAGTAGGGATGCGTGAATATTTATGCAGCCAAATCGAGGTGTATTTAAGACCTTATCGGGCAAAATAATACCGTAGGCGACAACGATCATTAGGTCTGCCTGATAATGGTTTAAGGCCTCTAGTGATTCAGGTGATTTAAAATTAACTGGCTGTTCGATAGGTATTTGTGACGATAAAGCGCATTGCTTGATAGGGCTGAACTGAATTTTTCGTCCCCGGCCAGCAGGCCGGTCCGGTTGAGTGTACACAGCGCAAATGTCATGTCCACTTGATAAAAGTGCTTGAAGCGTGGGTACCGAGAAATCAGGCGTGCCGGCAAAAATAATTTTCATGGTGGGGTTTAAAGGTAGTATTGGGTTATTTGGCTTGTTGAGCCAATTCTTTATCCGTTCGGATCAGTTTTTTTCTGATCCTGTTGCGCTTCAGGGGAGAGAGATAATCCACGAATAACTTACCATCCAAATGATCTATTTCGTGTTGAATGCAGACAGCTAGGAGGCCCTCGGCTGTGAGCTCAAAGGCTTCGCCATGTTGATTTAGAGCCTTAACGGTAATGTGCTCGGCTCTTTCAACGTTTTCGTAAAAACCTGGAACTGATAAGCAGCCTTCTTGCATCGTTTCAACGCCATCTTTATGTGTAATAGCAGGGTTGATAAGGCATAAAGGGTCGTCTTTATCCTCCGAGACATCAATCACAATAAGGCGCTTATGGAAGTTTACTTGGGTTGCGGCTAGCCCGATGCCCGGTGCGTCATACATGGTCTCATACATGTCAGCGATAAACAGACGCAATGCATCATCTATCGTTACTATGTCAACCGCTTTAGTTCTAAGTCGTTTATCTGGGAAGTGAAGAATTTCTAATTTTGCCATAATTGTAAGATTTAAGAGAGAAATGTGCGTTTGTGCTCAATTGTTTAGGGTGAATTCTAACGAATTTAGGTTAAACTTTGAATAGTGAATATTTTAGGCTAGACTTGTGAGTATTCTTGTTTGCCAATAAAAGGAAGATCGTGGCTATGAAAAAATTATTAGTGTTGCTGTTTTGTGTGTTACTAAGTTGGGGTGCGCTGGCGGAGGATGTTAAGCTAAATCCATCTCATCCGGATCGTTATGTTGTCGTAAAAGGTGACACGCTTTGGGATATTTCGGCACGTTTTTTACAAACGCCTTGGCGTTGGCCAGATATTTGGCAAGCCAATGAACAGATTGCAAACCCGCATTTAATTTATCCTGGCGATATTATAGAACTATCTTTCATCGATGGTGTGCCAAGGTTGACGCTGAAAAGAGGCGACGGGAAATTATCGCCCTCTATTCGTCGCTCTAGTTTAGATGACGCTATTCCTGCGATACCGATTGATGCGATTGCACCTTTCTTAAATAATCCAAGGGTGATGACGCAAGAAGAATACGACTCTGCACCTTATATCGTCGCCTTTGATGATGAGCATATTCTTGGAAGCCCAGGCTATAAGGCCTATGTCCGTTCCTTTTTGGACGGTATTGACGATGGTTATACCATTGTGCGACAAGGTGAAGAGTACTTAGATGGTGAAACAGGTGAATCATTAGGTTTTGAATCAATTTATATTGCTGAATCTGCGGTAACTCTTAAAGGGGATCCTGCCACGGTGATGCTTTCTAAGTCTACTCGAGAGGTGCGTAAAGGGGATCGTTTGTTGCCAGCACTTGAGGGGCCAATTATGCAAAACTATTTCCCGCATGCACCTGAAAGTGAAATTAAGGGGCGAATTGTCGGCGTAGTGGACGGTGTCTCTAAGGTGGCAAGATATGATGTTGTAGTGATTGACCGAGGTCTGCAAGATGGGGTTGAAGTGGGGCATGTACTACAAATTGATCGCGCTGGTGAAACGGTAAGAGATGTTGTTGCTGGGGGCGGAAAAGAAGTTACTTTACCTGATGAGAAAGCGGGTGTTCTTATGGTGTTCCGTGCCTTTGAGCGGGTCAGTTATGCTTTGATCATGGAAAGTAAGCGAGTGATACATCGACATGATGTAGTTCGAACACCGTAGCTTTGAGTCGTCTCAGTGGGCCTGATGAAGACGTCTCTTCATCAGGCCTTTCTATTTCTGATATTCGTTTTTGGCTTGCTCTATGGCGTGTTAAAGGCGTTGGCACGAAGACATACTTGTCGTTACTAGAGACTTTTTCTGAGCCGTCGAAGGTTTTTTCAGCGTCAACTCAAGAGCTAAAGAACGCCGGCCTATCCTCTGTTGTTGCTCAACGAATAAAACAAGTTGATTACAGTGAAATAGAGCCAGATCTAAAGTGGCTTGAACGTAAAGATTGCCATCTGATGTGTTGGTGTGATGCAGATTACCCGGTTTTATTGAAAGAAATCCCGGATCCACCTCCTGTTTTATTTATTCGTGGCGATCGTAACTTGTTAAGCTCATTGCAGATTGCCATGGTGGGGACTAGGAATCCGTCACCGGTGGCACTTAAAACAGCTCAAGCATTTGCACAAAGTTTTGCAAATTTTGGTCTGACCGTAACGAGTGGCTTAGCGCTAGGGGTTGACCAAGCGGCCCATAAAGGCGCCCTGGCGGCGAGTGGGAGAACCATTGCGGTGGCAGCTACAGGGCTGGATAGAGTGTACCCTGCTAGCCATAAGCCATTGGCGGAAGAGATTATTAAAATAGGTGCTATGGTGTCGGAATTCCCGATAGGCACGCAACCAAAACCTGGGTATTTTCCAAGGCGAAACCGAATTATTAGTGGCTTAAGTTTAGGTGTGTTAGTGGTTGAGGCAGCAATAAAGAGCGGCACGTTAGTCACCGCTAAACATGCTATGGAACAAGGCCGTGAGGTATTTGCTATACCTGGGTCGATTCACAACCCACTGGCAAAAGGCTGTCATTATTTGATTCAGCAGGGTGCTAAATTAATTGAAACGGCTGATGATGTGCTTGAAGAACTGGGGCAATTATCACTGGTGGCCGCGAGCGAAGATAATAACTGCGAAAATAATGAAGCCTTGTTGAATGGCCCAGCTGTGGAGCATGAGTATGCTGATTTACTTGAAAAAATAGCATTTGACCCCACCTCGGTGGATGAGCTGGTAATAGAAACTGATTTTACAGCAGAAGAAATTTCGTCTATGTTACTAGTATTAGAGCTTCAAGGTTTAGTATCATCTGCGCCTGGTGGCCTTTTCTATCGGTGTTCCACTGAATAATAGAGATTAAATTGAAATAAATGAAAGAAACTATTTTTGAAGTACTTGTATATTTGTTTGAGCATTACATCGACGTGGGCGAAGAGAAGGTCATTGAACAAGGGAAGTTAAAAACGGAGTTATTAGAGGCCGGTTTTACAGAAAACTATGTCGATAGAGCTTTTGATTGGATGGATGAGTTAACGCTTCAGCCGTCAGCAGGGGTCGAAAACTATATTGGTCAAGGCTCAATCAGGGTTTATTCCGCTGAAGAACGTTTGCGTTTTGACGTTGATGCGCAAGGTTTCTTATTGTTTTTAGAGCAAGCTGGAATTATCGATATGACGCGGCGCGAATTAATCATTGATAGAGCGATGGCGCTAGGTGATGCAGTGCTGACAGTGGACCATGTAAAGTGGGTGGCGCTGATGGTGCTCTTTAGTCAATCAGGTATGGAAGGGCACTACTCACAAATGGAAGAGCTGGTTTACGGCGACATCCCCTTTGAACTTCACTAGGTAAGCATATGTCAGCTCTGGTTATTGTTGAATCACCGGCGAAAGCCAAAACGATTGAGAAGTATCTTGGCAAGGGTTTTACTGTGCTTGCTTCGTACGGTCATGTTAGGGATTTAGTGCCGAAAGAAGGAGCGGTTGATCCGGACCATGATTTCGCGATGAAGTATTCCTTGGTGGAAAGGAATCAACGTCATGTGCAGGCGATTACAAAGGCGATGAAAAAAGCTGATGAACTCTATCTCGCAACCGATCCAGATAGAGAGGGCGAGGCTATTTCATGGCATGTTTCCGAGTTATTGAAAGAAAAAAAATTACTGAAAGATAAGCCTGTCCATCGAGTGGTTTTTCACGAAATTACAAAAAAATCCATTCAAAAAGCGATACAAGAGCCGCGTGAGCTATCCATGGATATGGTGGATGCTCAGCAGGCGAGGCGTGCGCTGGATTATTTAGTGGGCTTTAATTTGTCGCCTTTGCTATGGAAGAAAATTAGGCGTGGCTTGTCCGCTGGACGTGTGCAAAGCCCAGCATTAAGGCTTATTGTTGAGCGTGAATTAGAAATAGAAGCGTTCAATAGCCGTGAGTATTGGAGTATTGAAGCAGCGACCAAAGTAGCTGATCAGTCATTCAAAGCAAAGCTGACTCATGTCGACGGTGAAAAATTAACCCAATTCAGCGTTGAAAATGCAGAGAGCGCAAACAAAATTAAAGACGACATTGTTGCGGTTGCAGCGAATAAGTTGTTGGTTAAAAAGCTACAAAAAAAACAGCGTAAACGTAATCCAGCGGCTCCCTTTACAACTTCAACGCTTCAGCAGGAAGCAGCTAGAAAGCTAGGCTTTACCACTAAAAAGACGATGCAAATAGCGCAGCAGCTGTATGAAGGGGTAACCATTGGCTCAGAATCGGTTGGCTTAATAACCTATATGAGAACCGACTCGGTCAATTTAGCGAATGAGGCCGTTGAGGAAATTCGTCAATTGATTCAATCGCGTTATGGTAAAGAGAATTTACCTAAAGACGCACCTGTTTACAAAACGAAATCGAAAAATGCCCAAGAGGCGCATGAGGCGATTCGTCCAAGCTCAGCGGCAAGAGTACCAGAAGACATTAGAGGTTCTTTATCAAATGATCAATACAAGCTTTATTTGTTGATCTGGAAAAGAGTGGTTGCCAGTCAAATGGTTCATGCTCTTATTGATGGGGTGAGTGCAGACCTTACCTGTGGTAAAGGCTATGTTTTCCGTGCAACGGGCTCAACGGTGAATAAACCGGGCTTTATGTCAGTTTACCTTGAAGGCAAGGATGACAGTAAAGAAGACGATGATAACAAAGAGAAGATGCTGCCGCCTTTAGAAGAGGGCGCGCTAATTGATTTGTTAGATATTATAGCTAACCAACACTTTACTGAGCCGCCACCGCGTTATGGTGAAGCCAGTTTAGTTAAGTCACTTGAAGAACATGGGATTGGTCGACCATCAACATACGCGTCGATTATTTCGACCTTGCAAAATCGTGATTATGTTGAACTCGACAGTAAGCGTTTTTACCCAACAGATGTTGGCCGGATTGTTAATAAATTCTTAACGCAGCATTTTACTAATTATGTTGATTATGATTTTACCGCTAAGTTAGAAGATGGTTTAGATGCTGTCTCCAGAGGTGAAACACAGTGGTTGCCGTTGATGAAGGATTTTTGGCAGCCATTTAAAGCCTTGATTGATGATAAAGAAGTCAGCGTTCAACGCAGTGATGTTACGCAAGAAGCGATAGATGAGAAATGCCCAGAGTGCGGCAAGCAACTGTCTATTCGTTTGGGTAAAAATGGTCGGTTTATTGGTTGTACAGATTACCCTGAATGTAGCTATACGCGAAACCTTAATGAAGATGCCGCTTCAGCCGAGCCAGAAGTTGTTGAGGGAAGAAGTTGCCCTAAGTGTGAGTCGAATTTAATTATTCGTACAGGACGCTATGGTAAATTTATTGGCTGTAGTGCTTACCCCGATTGTAAGCATATGGAGCCGTTAGAAAAGCCAAAAGATACCCAAGTGGTGTGCCCAGACTGTAAGAAAGGCACCATTCTTGAGCGAAAATCTAGAAAAGGGAAGGTTTTTTATTCCTGCTCGAATTACCCTAAATGTAAATATGCATTGTGGAACGAACCCATTAATGAGTCGTGCCCAAGTTGCCAGTGGCCTATTTTGACAATTAAAACAACCAAACGGCGGGGTACCGAGAAAGTATGCCCACAGCAAGACTGTTCGTATGTAACACCTTGTGAAGAAATATCTAAACCACAGTAAAAGAGAGATGATTATGCAAGATAAAAAACTATTTGTTGCCGTTTTAATGGGGTCAGATTCTGACTTTCCTGTTATGCAGAGCACATTAGATGTATTAAAGAGTTTGGATATTCCATACGAAGTAAGAATAAGCTCAGCACATAGAACGCCAGTAGAAACACATGCGTATGTGACCGATGCTGATGCAAGAGGCTGTGCGGTTTTTATTGCTGCTGCAGGCTTAGCTGCTCATTTAGCGGGCGCTGTTGCCGCTAATACTGTTAAACCAGTGATTGGTGTGCCACTTGATGCTGGCTCATTACAAGGAGCTGACGCCTTGTTATCTACCGTGCAAATGCCAGGTGGTGTACCGGTTGCTAGTGTTGCAATTGGTAAGCCGGGTGCAAAAAATGCAGGGTACCTAGCGGCACAAATTCTATCGTTGGTTGACGCCGATATTGCAAAACGTGTGCAAGCTGATAGAAAAGCAGCCGGTGAAGCGGTCATTAAGAAAAACGAAGAGCTGCAAGCATCTCTCCAAAACGGATAGCGTTTGATGCCATCAAATTGGCAGAAAAGGCGGTTTATTGAGCAGCTTCATGAGGGGGGCGTGGTCGCTTACCCAACTGAAGCTGTATTTGGGTTAGGCTGTGACCCTCTGAACCGGGATGCGGTCTTTAAACTGTTGGCGTTGAAAGGCAGGTCTCAAAGTAAAGGACTGATTCTTATAGCATCAGACTTCCCACAAATATCAGCCTATATTAAGCCGTTGCCGGATGCTGTTCTTTCAACCATTCATACAGAGTTTCAAGAGCCAACGACTTGGTTGCTGCCGGTTAAAAGTTGGGTGCCAGAGTGGCTGACAGGTGGGTATAAAACAATTGCAGTCCGACTGACGCAGCATACGTTAGCTAAAGAGCTATGCGAACTGGCGGGTATGCCTATTGTCTCTACCAGTGCGAATATATCCGGCTGTGAACCCATGAGAACGGCATATGAAACGCGCTTAAGATTCTCTGCTAAAGGTGTTTATACGTTGGCTGGGAGTGTGGGAAGTGCTAAAGCGCCTAGTCGAATTATAGACCCGTTTTTAAATAAGCAACTACGTTAAGTTAAGAGGTTTTATTGATGTCAGCACCCAATACCGAACTAGTTATAGATTACCTATTGGCTTTGCAAGATAAAATTTGTGCCAGTATTGAGGTTCTTGAAGAAGATGGTGCATTTAGAGAAGACCTCTGGGATAGAGGAAGTAATACGGGTGGTGGTCGTACACGAGTACTTGAAAATGGCGAGGTGTTTGAGCAAGCGGGGGTGAGTTTCTCGCATGTACGCGGGAGCGCTATGCCTGCTTCAGCGACTCAGCATCGACCTAACTTAGCAGGGCGTAACTTTGAAGCAATGGGTGTTTCATTAGTTATCCATCCACGTAACCCCTATGTGCCGACTTCACATGCAAATGTGCGTTTTTTTATTGCCGAAAAGGAAGGAGAAGAAGCGATTTGGTGGTTTGGTGGTGGCTTTGATTTAACGCCTTATTATGGCTTTAAAGAGGACGTCGTGCACTGGCATCAACAGGCTCGTAAGGCATGTCAGCCATTTGGTGAGTCAGTTTATCCGAGTTATAAAAAGTGGTGTGATGAGTATTTCTTTTTAAAGCACCGTAATGAACCTCGTGGTATTGGTGGGCTGTTCTTTGATGATTTAAATGAAGGGGGCTTTGAACATTGTTTTCAATTGATGCAAAGCGTGGGGGATCACTATATTCCTGCTTATGCTCCAATTGTTGAACGCCGAAAAAAAAGTTCGTATACCGATAAAGAGCGGGACTTTCAATTATATAGACGAGGCCGTTATGTTGAGTTTAACCTCGTTCACGATAGGGGAACACTTTTTGGGTTACAAACAGGCGGACGGACGGAGTCTATTTTAATGTCGTTGCCACCGCTGGTGAGTTGGCGATATGACTGGAGCCCAGAGCCGGGCTCAGCCGAAAGTGAATTGTATGATGTTTTTTTACAGCCTAGAGAATGGCTCGATTAGCCGGAAGAATTAAGATTTGCTGCTCGCCTTATCAAAGGCAAGTTGACTAGCAGCTTCCTCAGATTGTTTGTTTTTGTCTGCTAACTGCTGAATAACCTTATCAAGCCCCCCCGCATTTTTGATTGTTGTTGCAAAGCTAGATTTGTAATTGGTGACCATGCTGATGCCCTCAATGATGACATCATAGGCTTTCCACTTTCCCTCTTTATTGATAGCCATACGGTAGTTAACGGCAACAGGTGGGCGTGAAGGCTGAATGATTTCAGTTTTTACGATGATTCTTGTTTGTGTTGGGTCAAGAGTCATCGGTAAAAAGTGCACCGTCCATTCACCGAACTCATTAAAAGCGGTGGCGTAAGTGTTGACAAATAAGTCTTTAAACTCTTTTTGAAATTGAGTCTTTTGTTCATCAGTGGCTTTTCGCCAATATTTACCTAAAACAAGTTTAGAAATTTTTTCTAAATCAACGCGAGGTTCTAGAACGTCATTAACAAGCTGAAAAACATAGTCACGATTAGCCAGTTTTTCTTTGTCATTTTTAACAATGTTATAGAGGAGTTCGGATGTATCTTGAATAACTTTTTGTGGAGGATTTAAATCTTCAGCGCTTGCAATTGTCGCTACGCTGAGGAGTAATACGGATAGCCCAATGCGTATAAAAGCGTTTAATTTATTCATAACGGATACTCTTTTTATTTTTGTTGATACTCATTAAATAGACCTTTGAAGAGGTCAGTTTGTTTGACAATAGTGTCATCGATTCAGATAACGGTATGTTCTTTTTTCTCTAAGTCGTGCGAGGTATTCTAGCAATATTTAGCGTTAAAAATAATAAAAAAATAAAGCTGTTTAGGTTCTATATAAAGCAGCTTGAAGGGATCATTCTCCGTTGTTTTCATGTATACAAGTGCTAGAAAACAAGGCAGGCATAGTTGATGAACCAATAACTAATAAAATAGGTGCGGCGAATAAATTAGCTGTCAAAAGGAGAATTTTTGAAGAAGTGGACGCTCAAATTGAGATTTCTAGGGCAAATTATCCATTAACTCGTTAAACTGGGGCTAATAAGGATAGCGTGATAGGGTAAGAAAAATGAAGACCGATAAAACTAATGCAGTTCTTGCCACTAGGCAGCGTCGCATGCGCTCAAGTGATTTTAGTCGTCGTTTAATGAGTGAAACGAGGCTGACAGTTGATGATCTGATTTACCCTGTTTTTGTTATTGATGGACAGAATCAGCGCGAAAGTATTGATTCAATGCCGGGTGTCGAGCGTTTGAGTATTGATTTATTACTGAAAGAAGCGAAAGAGATTTCTGATCTAGGCATACCGGCGCTTGCGCTTTTTCCAGTGACTTTGGCGGATGCAAAAACGGAATTAGCTGAAGAGGCTTGGAATGCAGAAGGCTTGGCTCAAAGAGCAGTGCGCGCACTGAAAACAGCACTGCCTGAATTAGGCGTTATCACTGATGTGGCGCTAGACCCTTTTACAACGCATGGCCAAGACGGGCTCATTGATGACAAGGGCTATGTGTTAAACGATGAGACAGTTGATGTGTTAGTGAAACAAGCGTTATCTCATGCTGAAGCTGGAGCGGATATTGTTGCGCCATCGGACATGATGGATGGACGTGTAGGAGCGATTCGCGATGCACTAGAAGTGGCAGGTTACACGAATACTAAAATTCTGGCCTATTCAGCTAAATATGCATCTAGTTTTTATGGTCCCTTTAGAGATGCAGTTGGCTCTGCAGCTCAATTAGGTGCAGGAAGTAAAGACAGTTATCAAATGGACTGTGCTAATACGGATGAAGCACTAGTAGAAGTTGGTTTAGATATTGAAGAAGGGGCGGATATGGTAATGGTGAAACCAGGTATGCCATACTTAGATATTATTAGACGAGTGAGTGATGAGTTTCAAATACCCGTGTTTGCATATCAAGTCAGTGGTGAATATGCGATGTTGAAAGCAGCGTCACAAAATGGCTGGTTAGATGAAAAAAAAACAGTGCTAGAGTCATTATTGGCGTTTAAAAGGGCGGGAGCGAATGGTGTGTTGACATACTTTTCGAAACAGGTGGCCTACTGGCTTAAAGAGGGCAGAGAATAATGGACCGGTACGCAGTATTGGGCTACCCGATTGGGCATAGTAAATCACCGATAATACATCAACAGTTTGCTAAACAAACTAAGCAAGCCTTGAGCTATGAGGCGATAGAGGTAAAGCCTGAGGTATTCAGTGCGACCCTAGAAGATTTTTTTCATGCAGGCGGTAAAGGGGTCAATTGTACAGTTCCATTGAAAGAATTGGCGTTTGAAAAAGTGGCCCAATTAACAGAGCGAGCTCAATTTAGTGGTGCGGTTAATACCATAAAATTGATGGATGATGGAACGTTGTTGGGAGATAACACCGACGGGGTTGGTTTGTTAACGGATTTATGCGTTAACCTTGGCTTATCGTTAGAGGGCAAAAGGTTATTGGTGTTGGGCGCCGGCGGCGCGGCGCGAGGAATTCTTGGCCCGTTATTGGGCGCTAAACCATCAGCGCTTTTTCTGGCAAACAGAACAGCATCAAAAGCGGAGGCGATGGAAGCATTGTTTGCCTCGGTTGGCCATATCACCCCAACAAGTTATGAGGCATTATCGGATCATCAATTTGATTTGATTATTAATGCAACATCAGCCAGTTTAAACGATGCTCTGCCTGCCATCAATGCGGGGTTATTGGCGGCTAATGGTGTGTGTTATGACTTGGCCTATAGTGAGCAACCAACAGCATTTGTGCGTTGGGGTTTGGATGAAGGTGCCCGTTTGTCTGTTGATGGTCGTGGCATGTTGGTAGAACAAGCTGCACATGCGTTTAAGCTTTGGCGTGGAGTGATGCCTGATACAGCTCAGGTGCTGGAAAGCTTAAAATAAAATAACGAGTACAGCAGAGTCACTGTAGGCTTACATGACTGCTGTCACCTCGTCAGCCCACTGGCAAGCGGTTATATAGTTATCTGAATAGTCATGTCCATTAGGCCAACTCAGCTGTTTCTCGTGTTCTATAATAATGCTTAATATCTCGCCCAAGTCGCCTTTGTGTTCCAAGAGTGCCTCTGTAATGTCGTTTTTCAACGGCATCAGCTTTAGAGTCTCTTGCATTGTGATATCTAGTAACGCATCTATTGTGGAGAGAAGCCCCATTAGAAAAAAGGTGCTTGGGTTTTCTTTTGCAGTCTGTAAAGCAATGAGTTCAGCTAATTTGGCACGTATCAGGGTGTGCCTTATCAGTTCGATGGGTTTAGAGGGAACGCTACGTAAGCTGATTAACGTCACCCACTTCTTAGTTTCATTGATACCGAGTATAACAATCGCTTGTTTAATTTGCTCGATAGGGTTTCTAAACGAAAAATTAGCAGAATTTAAATACTTTAAAAGCATATGCGTGAGGTTCGGGTCTCTTTCGACAGTACTTTCAATCTCGGTCATTGATATGTCTGCTTGATGAACGTCAGCGAGGAGTTTGGTGATAGCCAATGTGTTGGCGCTGACAACTTTTCCTTGTACTAACTCCGGTTTGCAAAAAAAGAAACCCTGAAATAGCTCGCAGCCAATTTCCTTGTAAGCTTTGAACTCTTCGTGGGTCTCAACTTTTTCAGCTAAAAATTGAATCTTGCATGGCTGAAGTTTTTCTATTAATGCTTTATTTTCATCAATAGAGGTAACGGTTAGGTCAAACTTTATAATCGAGGCTAATGCTATGAGTGGGTCCCAGTCTGGTGTGTAAACGAAGTCATCAAGAGCGAAAGAGAAGCCTTTGTTTGAAAGCTCTTGGACCCTTTTTACAAGCTTAGTGTCAGGCCGAATATCTTCTAATAATTCTAAGACAACTTGCTCAGCAGGTAGAGCTTCAATAAGCGGATTAAATAAGTCCTCATACGCCATGTTGAGAAAAATAAAGTGGTTGTTCGCTGCTTTTTTTAAACCTAAATCTAAAGTGGAAGAGGCAATAACCTCCGCAGTAAAAGAATGTGTTTTATGCGCTTCGTCTTGAGTGGGACGATATAAAAACTCGTAAGCGTGGAGCTCTAAAGAGCTCTTAAATATGGCTTGTCGGGCAAAAGAAAAGTGAGGCATTGTAAACACCGAGTGACTATCTTAAATGTTACCTTACAGTCTAGTTGAAATTAATTTATTAGGTTGTTTCAGCAAGATATTTATTTTTTAATCGAACATAGTTCTGTGGCGAGTAGGCTAAGAATTTTGCTTCTTTATCGTTAATTTCTCTTGCTTTTTTAACGGGAGAACCAACATACAAGTAACCGCTTTCGAGCTCTTTTCCTGGTGGAACAAGGCTTCCTGCGCCAATCATGACGTTATCATTCACAACAGCGCCATCCATAACAATAGCGCCCATGCCGATTAAGCAATGGTTGCCAATGCTGCAGCCATGCAGGGTAACATTATGACCGACGGTCACATCGGTTCCAATGGTGAGTGGATAGCCACCAGGATTGAAGTCGCTAGCGTGAGTGACATGTAAAACGCTGCCGTCTTGAATGTTAGAACGAGCACCAATCTTAATGCTATGAATGTCTCCGCGAATAACGGCTAATGGCCAAATGGACACATCTGCCCCCAGTTCTACATCACCAATAACAACGGCTGTATCATGAATAAAGGTAGAGTCTTCAGTTCGAGGTGTTTTAGAGTCAAAAGATTTAACATGCATGAGCGATTTCCTGTTCTATACTTTAGCGAGTATTTGTTAATTTGGAGAAAGACATGAGTGTATCAGGATTTATCACCTTGGCCGTTATTGTTGTATTGGCGGGTTATGCAATAGCCTTATATAACAGTTTGGTGAGTTTGAAGCATAGTGTGTCTAAGGCATGGTCAAACATTGATGTGTTGCTTAAGCAGCGACATGATGAGTTACCTAAGTTGGTTGAAACGTGTAAGCAATACATGACGCATGAGCAAGGTACCTTGGAAAAAGTTATGCTTGCGCGTTCAGGGGTTTCGAACGCATTAGGTCAATCAGATGTGGCGGCGTTAGGGCAGGCTGAAACTCAAATGCGCCAAGGCCTGATGAACCTATTTGCCGTTGCCGAGGCATACCCTGAACTAAAAGCCAATGAGTCGTTTAAAGAGCTGCAAAACAGAATAAGTCAGTTAGAGAACAGTATTGCGGACCGACGTGAATTTTATAATGAAAGCGTTAATTTAAATAATGTCCGCATCGAGCAATTTCCAGACGTGCTAATTGCGAAGTTCTTTAGCTTTAAGGCTTTTGATTTACTAGAGTTTGAAGAGTCAGAAATTGCCGATGTGAGCGTTAAAAAGTTATTTGAATAATGAATGATTTAGCCTATGCCATTCAGCGCTTGCCCGCCGATGAGTTTTGGGTTTATTTTGTCGGTGCATGCTTATTCTCTTTGGCCGGCCTTTATTTTTACTTTCGTTATTTGTGGCGGTATCGCATTATGCAGGATACACCGACGGCACTGATCAGGTCGGCATCTCAAGGCTATAACGAGTTTGAGGGGGTTGCTAAATTATTGCACCATTGACCAAGCGAAGCTGTGTTTGGTATTGGTATAAAGTAGAAGAGAAACAAACGCACTATGTTCGTGGGCGTAGTCGCACCAGCTGGAGTCTTTTTGAAAGTGGTGTGAGTGACGGTGTGTTTTCTTTACATGGCAGAACGGGTAAGGCTATTGTTGACCCAGATGATGCGGAAGTAATTCATTCAGTCTCTGATACTTGGTACGGTAGCTCACCTTTTCCAAAGGCTGGTCCGGGAGGGTTTAGTTCCAGAACGTTTGCAATTGGTAAACGCTACCGGTATAGCGAAAAGCGTATTCATGAGGGTGATGATTTATATGTTCTGGGTGATTTTAAGTCATTTAGGGAAATGGCGTTACCAACACAAAATGAATCCCTAGCTGCCATTTTGAGGCAATGGAAAAGTAATTCGCAGATGCTATTGAATCGGTTTGATGAAAATCGAGATGGACAGATTGATTCAGCAGAATGGGAAAGGGCTGTTTTAATTGCAAAGAAGCAATTGGCGGAAGAACCCATCAAGCAAAATTCAGCACATATTGATAACTTAATTGAGAGGCCAACGGATAGCCGTAAACCATTTTTAATTTCGACAAAAAATGAGGAAACGCTTACAGCGAGTTTTAAATATAAATCGTGGGCAGCTTTATTTTTATTTTTTGTAGCTGGCGCGTTAGCGGCATGGATGGTTAATGTTCGGGTTTAGTAGCCTTTTCTGTGATGCGGAACTAGCATTTTTCTAATTGATGGTTTAACTAGGAAAAGTGTACCGGGTTGGCTTAATTGGAAAGGGTGGTCTGAATTGCCTGAGGCCGAGGTAATAACGTTGGTTTAGATCAAAGAGCGCGTTTATCGACAGATTGGTCGGGTTTTAGCCTGCTTTAGACAGTTAGAGTGTGATAATTTTTCATACTGAGTAAAGATAAGGCTTTAAATAGAGTTACTTGGATGCTGGCTCGAAGCATGCGAAGATAGCTAGCTTTTAACATGCATAAAAACGTGATGAATCCGCTACTAGAAAAATTTGAATTACCCCACTTTTCTGATATTAAAGCTACAGATATTGAACCGGCGATTGATGATATTTTAGAAAAAAATAAGATAGAAATAGTTGCTTTGCTGGATCGGACATCAGCCTATAGTTGGGACAATTTAGTACACCCTATTGAATTGATGGATGACCACTTGAGCCGCATCTGGTCGCCTATTAGTCATCTAAATTCGGTTATGAATAACGATGAGTGGCGGACAGCTTACTCAAATTGTTTGCCAAAGCTAAGTGAATACTCAACGGCAATAGGTCAAAATAAAAAACTGTATTTAGCGTACCGCTCTATTAAAGAGAGCGCAGAATTTGAACAGTTAAAAAAGCCACAGCAGAAAATTATTGATAATGCGTTACGTGACTTTGAGTTATCTGGTGTGGCACTGTCAGAGGAGAAAAAACAGCGCTATATGGAAATATCACAAAGCTTGTCATCCTTAACTAATCAGTTTGAAGAAAACTTAATGGATGCGACTAATGCTTGGAGTAAATTGCTAACAGATAAAAGCCAGCTGTCTGGCTTGCCAGAGTCTGCGGTGGACTTATTACGTCAAACAGCCGAGCAAAAAGAAAAAGATGGCTGGATGTTAACCTTGGAATTTCCGTGTTACATGGCGATTATGACCTATGCGGATAATCGCGATTTGCGCTATGAGATACATCGAGCGTTTGTTACCCGAGCATCTGACCAAGGCAGTGAGCAGCGTTGGGACAATACGCAAATAATGAACGATATTGTTGGCTTGCGACATGAAAAGGCGCAGCTTCTTGGTTTTGAAAGCTACGCCCATTTATCGTTAGCAACCAAAATGGCAGAGCAGCCAAAAGGTGTTTTAGAGTTTTTACATCAATTAGCTGAGCGTTCTTTGTCGATGGCGAAAAAAGATTTTGCTGCCTTGTGTGAGTTTGCGCATCAGCAAGGGCACACAGGCGATCTTGAGTCTTGGGATACGGCTTATTATTCAGAAAAACTACGTGAAAAGCGCTATCAGTTTTCTCAAGAAGAAGTTAAGCCCTACTTCCCAGTTAATCGCGTATTAACGGGTATGTTTACGGTTGTTGAAAAATTGTATGGTCTTGACATTGCTGAAATAAAAGGCGTAGACACCTGGCATAAAGACGTGCAGTTTTTTTCAATCACCGATGAAGCCGGCGTGCTAAGAGGCGGTTTTTTTATTGATCTATTTGCTCGGCCACATAAACGAGGTGGCGCTTGGATGGATGATTGTGTTGCGCGCTTTAAGAAAGAACAAGGTGTGCAGGTACCTGTTGCCTACTTAACGTGTAATTTCACACCGCCTATTGGGGAGGACCCATCCCTGTTAACACATGGCGAGGTGGAAACGTTATTTCATGAGTTTGGCCATGGTTTGCACCATATGTTAACGAAGGTGGATTATTTAAGTGTCTCGGGCATTAATGGCGTGGAGTGGGATGCTGTCGAGCTACCCAGTCAATTTATGGAAAATTGGTGCTGGCAAGCCGATGTGATGCCGCTGATTTCTGGGCACTATAAAACGGCTGAGGTGTTACCCAGTGATATATTTGAAAAAATGTTAGCAGCGAAGAATTTTCAATCAGGTATGCAGATGGCGAGGCAAATTGAGTTTTCGATTTTCGATTTCCGAGTCCATTTGGAATGTGACGCAACAAACAGCACACAAATTTACGATATTTTAGAAGAAGTAAGGTGTGAAGTAAGCGTTGTTAAAACCCCTGACTTTAATCGCTTTCCGAATGGCTTCTCACATATTTTTGCCGGAGGTTATGCGGCAGGGTATTACAGTTATAAGTGGGCTGAGGTGCTCTCCAGCGATGCCTTTTCGTTATTTGAGGAAAACGGAGTGTTTGATGAGCAAACGGGTCGCTCTTTCTTGCATAATATTTTAGAAAAAGGTGGTAGTGATGATGCGCTTGAATTTTTTACTGCCTTTAGAGGACGAAAACCAACGATAGATGCTTTGCTAAGGCATTCGGGTATTGCTGCATAAGGTGCTTAAGTATTTCTTTCTGCTATGGGTTCTGTTGCCAACCTGGGGGTATTCCGCGCATATAACCGATAAATTATTAGCCGGTATGTACGCTCAACCCAATAGTCTAAAGGAGCCAACTCAACTGCTTCTAAGTGGTACACCACTGGAGTTAATAAGTGAAAAAAACGGTTTCGTGAAGGTTCAACTAGTGGATGGTCAGGAGGGTTGGGTTGAAAAGCGGTTTTTATCGGCAGATAAGCCTGCAAAAGTAAGGTTGCTTGGATTACAAAGTAAATATCGACAACTTCAAGAAAAGTTAGATAGTACTGAGCAGGCCTTAGCGAGTTTGAGCCAAGCTTCAAAGCCGGTTAGTACGATACAGCCAGAAGCAGGGCAACGCTCAGAAACAGTAGCGCTGGAGTTAGCAAGCGCTCGCGATAAAATTCAACAGTTAGAACGTTTGCTTAACCAGCATGATGCGTTAGCGCCTGGCAAGCAAACTAATAGTGGTAAGGAAGAGCCCAGTCTGTTTGTTGGGGCCGCTAAGTTACTTGTTCTAGTGCTCGCTTTACTAGGTGCTTTGCTTGTTGGTACGCGAGTTCAAGATGTTCGCCAGCTGAGAAGGCATGGTGGCTTTAGGGTTTAGGATAATAGTACCAGAGGCTTTTTGTCTATAGAGCATTTTTTAAAAAACGCTCTAGATTTTAAACGGATGGTTACTAGTGAAAATAATAAATGCTTATTTATACTGGAAAAAAGAGGCCAACGATGACTAGCCTGCAAAGCCCTATGAAATCTTAAACGGGGTGAACTAAGAAAAACAACAGGCGTAGCCCATTTTATATTGGAATCTCTGAGGCTTCAGCTTGCTTATGGTGCAGCTGATAACTAGCATACAAAAAACATCGATTTAATCTGAATGCCTTTTTTGTCGTTGAGAGGTAACTCGATCAGTGGTCACGACACTTTAATATAAAAGTATTGGAGGTCATTTTCGCGTTCATGCAGAAGCATTTCGTGATTCGATTTATCTATAAAAACCCCGACATCTAAGTGGGCTGCAGGGTCGGTTGCTATCATTTTAATCACCTCACCCGGGTTGGACTTTTGTAGCAGCTGTTTTAGCCTTAGTAATGGCAGTGGGCAGTTTAAACCCTTTGTATCTAGTGTGGAGTTGTATTTCATATCTTAGTGTTTGTATCGGTGTTACTTTATAATCTTATAAAAATAACGATGTAAAGAAAAATGGATTATAAAGACTTACGTGATTTTATCTTAAAACTTGAAGCGTTGGGCGAGTTAAAGCGAATTACGGAGGAAGTGGACCCTTATCTGGAAATGACCGAGATTTGTGATCGAGTGATTAGGCAACAGGGCCCTGCTATTTTATTTGAAAACCCAAAAGGCTACGACACGCCGGTATTAGCCAATTTGTTTGGAACGCCAAAGCGTGTTGCCTTGGGTATGGGGCAGACTAGCGTTAGTGCGTTAGCAGAGGTAGGTGAGGTGTTGGCGGCACTGAAACAGCCTGAACCGCCAGAAGGCATGAGAGATGCACTGGATAAGTTGCCGGTTTATAAACAAGTGCTCAATATGGCACCCAAGGTCATTAAAAAACCGTTGTGTCAGCAGGTGGTTATTGAAGGGGATGCAGTGAATTTGGCTGACTTCCCGATTCAAACGTGTTGGCCAGGCGATGTAGGGCCGTTGATCACGTGGCCGCTGGTGATTAGCAAAGGACCCTCTGGAAAGCGCCAAAACTTGGGTATTTATCGCTTGCAAGTTATTGCGCGTAATAAAGTGATTATGCGTTGGTTGGCTCACCGAGGCGGTGCCTTAGATTATAAACAATGGCAAGAGGAGCATCCTGGTGAACCTTTTCCAATAGCGGTTTCCTTGGGTGCAGACCCAGCGACTATTTTAGCGGCCGTTACACCGGTCCCTGACCCTTTATCTGAGTACGCATTTGCAGGTTTGTTACGTGGTTCTAAAACAGAGCTATCTAACTGCATAACACATGACTTGCAAGTGCCCGCTAGCGCAGAAATTATCTTGGAAGGTTATTTATACCCAGATGAAATGGCCGAGGAAGGCCCCTTTGGTGATCACACGGGTTATTACAATGAAGTTGAACGTTTCCCTGTGTTTACGATTGAGAGAATAACGCATCGCAAGTCGCCTATTTATCACTCAACGTATACCGGTAAACCACCCGATGAGCCGGCTATTTTGGGTGTGTCGCTGAATGAAGTGTTCGTGCCTATTTTAAAAAAACAATTTCCTGAAATTCAAGACTTCTATCTGCCGCCCGAAGGCTGTTCCTATCGAATGGCTATTGTCAGCATTAAAAAACAATACCCGGGGCATGCAAAACGCATTATGTTTGGCGTTTGGTCGTACTTACGGCAATTTATGTACACAAAATTTGTGCTGGTAACAGATGATGATGTCGATATACGAGATTGGACGTCGGTTATTTGGGCGATGACCACTCGAGTAGATCCTTCTCGGGACACCACGTTAATAGACAATACGCCGATTGATTACTTGGATTTCGCCTCGCCCATATCAGGTTTAGGTTCCAAAATGGGTTTAGATGCTACCAATAAATGGCCAGGGGAAACCACACGGGAATGGGGGCAACCAATTGTTATGGATGCGTCAGTCCAGAAAAAAATTGATGAGCTTTGGCCGAGTTTGGGGCTTGATTAAGTATGCGCAACAGCGGGTGCTGCAGCGTTAATAGCTTTTTTATTCACGCTTAGCTCTAACCCAGTTTTGTAACTGGCATTGATAAGCTCGCTCGGTTCGCCCAGTTGCTCATAGGTTTGCCCCAATAAAAGATAGGCTAGGCCAGTTGGATGCAGTGCGATGCTATCATCTAAATAACTTTTTGCTTTGCCCCATTGCTGCTGCTCTAAGCAAAGATGGGCAAGAGTATTGAGTAGCTCTGTGCTGTTGGTTTGTTTATTTCGCCATTTTTCTAGCTGTTGTAGCTTCTTATCAGAAGAAATATTGAGTTGGATATAAAGACTCAATAATGCCTCGTTTGTTTGTGTATTAAGTTCTTTTAGGAGTATTTTTTCAGCCAGTTTATCTTCACCTTTTTGAATAAGGTACGAGACATAAGGGGTAAGGTAGTCAGGGTCTGATTTTTGTTTTCTATCTAACGAGTTCCAGACTGTATTAATATCGTGCTGGGTGATATTACTTGGGTATTTGAAAAGTTGAGTTAAGGTGTTTTTCTCTATTGTTTGCCACTCTTCTTGGGGGATTTTTCGATTATTCTTTATAGCAGGCAGTAGATGGTAGAGCGCCTCCCATTCATTCAATTGCTGATGAGTTTTCATGAGCAGTGTTAATACAATGGGGTGACTAGGAGTGGCTGCTTTAAGTTGTAGCAAGCTCGCTAGGGCCTGTTCAAATTGTCCGGCAGCTAATTGCAATTTAGCTCGAGTTAAGTGAATAGCATGAAGTTGATCGGGTAGCACTTCTCCAGCTCTATAGAGGTATTCATCTCGGCGATTGTAAGCTTGCTGTGATTGGGCAGCATGTGCGGCGCTAAGATAATTAAGTAACGGTGTGTCGCTTTGCTCAGCATGTTTAACCAGTAGCTTTTCGGAACGCTGCCAATTGCCTTCTGCCGAGTCTATAAGCCCTTTATTAATCTCTTTTGTTGACCTTTTTTGCTTGCGTTTTTCATTCCATTTGCCAAGAACTTTGGGTGTGGCTTTTACTCGTAGGATCGTTCTAAGAATAAAATAAAACCCGATAAAGGCAATTAGGGTAAGAAATATCAGTACCGCAAGCGATGTTTCAATAGATGCCTGGCCATAGGTTAAAAGAGCATAACCAGGATCTTGATGAACTTGGTAGGCAAGTCCACTAGCGATAACAAGAGCGAGTATGAGAAGGAGAATGGGTTTCATAGTCGTACTCCTAGTGCTTAGGATCAATAGGTTTGTTGTCAGGCACGTCAGTTGTACCGTCAGGCGCTTCGAGTCGCTCCTGCGGAGCCGGTTCTGTCGGGCTTGCTTCTGGTGTAGCTGCTGTCTCACCCGCTATCTGCTCGCTTGGAGTGGTTTCTGGCTCTGTAGTAGTGTTGTTTTCTGTTTTGATGCTCGGGGTGGGTTCATTGCTGTCTGGAATTGCTAATAACGGTAATTCACGCAGCATTTTTAGTGACAGAGCGATGGAGGGTAGTTCAGATATAATGTTGGTGTTTTCGAGGCTGTCGAGCTGTTCAATAGCCGTCTCTACAGAAGGTTCGCTAGCATCAAAATAATCAGCTAACCATTTTTTAGAAATGGCAATGCTCTCTGTATAAAGCGCTTGGTTCTGATTGATTAAAGCTAATCTTGCGGATTCAAGTTTGAGGGCTAAATTTTTTCTAATAAGCTCAACGCGTTCAGGGGTCATTAAAGCAGCCATGGGTTTATCGTTGCGACGAACTACCACTAATTTGCTAAAATTTTCCCAAGCATCATTAAGGGTTTCTTGGATATTACCTGGAATAGGTGAAGGCTCGCCCTTACCAATCTCTGGTGCTTGAGCCGTCCCCGCGTGCGGTTCTGAAATACTCATGTTAGAAACGGCATCTTCTAAGGCAAGAATTTGCGATGAAAGGCCGACAATATCAGGCTTTTGGGTGCTTTTAAGGGTATTGATTTCTTTAGCCAGTTGCCGACGTACGGCAAATGTCATCGGGTCACCATTTTCTTTTAGTCGTTGGTCAGCACTTTGTAAGGCAACGATGGCTGTGGCGATGTCGGCAGCTAATAGCAGGCGAGTATTAGCGGTACTCACTAAATACTCTGCTTCTGCAATAAGCCATTGACGTTTGTTTTTGCCCACTTGTTTTTGTAACAAACTGATGCTGGCATCAGTAGATTGTTGGTGCGTCTGCCATTGTTTAGATACGTTGTCTAACTTGGAGTCAATACGGGTAGATTGAGCGTTAATCTCGTTTGATAAGTTAGTGACCTGTTGTTTAAGAGATTCGGTGTTATTAGCCAGCTGGTTCACTTGTAGCCTCAACTGTTGATAGGCAAGGAAGCCGGCACCCAGTGCGCACAAGGTTAAAATAATGGCTAACCAAGCAATACCAGCGCCTGATTTTTTAGCTGCTTTAGTGTCGGGCGATTTTTTCTCAAGCGATTTTTTAGGTTGCTTAGCAACTGACTTTGTTGTTCTGTTATCTTTGCTGGAAGCTTCCTGTTTTGCTGTATCTTGCATGACATATATCCGTATGTTTTAAACTAGGCCGCTTTAAAACGATAAGCCTAATTTGTGATGAATAAAGTTAGGACCGTGGCCTAGTATAGCGTTGATGTCGTTGACTCGCCTTAAAATTTGTTATCGTTTATGCAAATTAACGATTGTGGATGCCAAGCCCATATCGCTAGCCTCTTGACTGGCAACGACATGCTGGCAACCCAAGTCTTCTGCATAATGAGCGATTCGCTGACTTAAAACGATAAAGATGGCATATTTTTTTAGTTCAAGAGTTTGTTTTGCTAATAATATGAATAAATTATCTAGGGCGCGTTGACTGGTGATGGTGATGTATCGAGGGATTTTGGAATCAATTTCGTTACTGTTACTAGGTAAGGCGCGTTGATAGACATCTACGCTGGTTACGTCCATGCCTCGTTGTTGTAACTGCTCGCTAAGTAAAGTACGACCACCTTCACCTTTAATAAGAAGACCTTTTTTATGTTTGAGAGAACTAGGTAGTCGCTTTAATAGGCTCTCTGAGTTAAAAGGCGTTGTTGCAACAATGCTGGGTTGTAGGCCGATCTTAGTTAGTTTGTCGGCTGTTTTAGGCCCAATGGCAATAATATTAGCTGGCTGTGGAGACCATTTGTTATTAAGTAAATGGTCCGCTTGTGCGACCGCGTTAGGGCTCACGAAAATTAGGTAATCGTACTGCTGACTATGTTGTAAGCTTGCCTTTGCAATAGACGTGTGAGCCGTTGCTTGAATTTCAATGGTTGGGTAGCGGATTGGCTGAAAACCTTCAGCGGTTAACAGCGAGCATAAGTGCTCGGCTTGATGCGCTGGCCGAGTCACTAAAACATTTATTTCCTTAGTTATCATGTTGATAGAGCTTGTCTAGAATAGCTTTGGCGCCGCCTGCTAACAGTCGATTAGCGACAGTGATGCCCATTTGTTCTGCTTCTTCAAGAGGTCCTTCTAGCTGTTCTGTGATCATAACGCTGCCATCGGGCTCGGCCACTAAACCGTGTAAGCGCAATAGCTCGCCTTTGATTCTGGCGTGGCCTGCAATTGGCGCTTGGCAGCCGCCCTCAAGGGTTAGGTTCATGGCGCGCTCAGCGCGTACCCGAATAGCTGTTTCTGGGTCATTCAGGCAGGCTATTAAGGTTTTGGTTGCAAGATCATCTATGCGACATTCGATACCAATGGCGCCTTGGCCAACGGCGGCAAGCATTGTGTTGATAGGAATTGAGGTTTTGATGCGCGACTCGAAACCAAGCCGAATAAGCCCAGCCGCAGCAAGAATGATTGCATCGAATTCACCATTATCGAGTTTTTGTAAGCGAGTGTTAACGTTACCTCGTAGCGATCTGATGCGTAAGTCAGGCCGCTGGTTGAGTAGTTGACATTGGCGTCTAAGGCTGGAGGTGCCCACCACCGCGCCTTGCGGTAACTCGTCGATATTTGCATAGGTATTTGAAACAAAGGCGTCGCGAGGATCTTCGCGAGAAAGAATAGCGTCTATTTCAAGCCCATCGGGTAATAGGGCGGGTACATCTTTCATGGAGTGCACGGCAATATCGGCGTCACCATTAAGCATGCCTTGTTCTAACTCTTTAACAAAAAGGCCTTTGCCGCCAATTTTTGCTAATGGAGTATCAAGAATTTTATCGCCTTGGGTCACCATCGTCACCAATTCAACGTCAACAGTGGGGTGAGCGGTGCGCAGTAGTTTGGCGACGTGTTCGGCTTGCCAAAGTGCTAAAGGGCTTTTACGAGTTGCAATTTTAATAAGCGGCATGAAAGTATCAGAGGTTGTTATTTTTGTAGATTATAACAGTCGCTGACGAGATGTTTTCTAGCGATCAAGGCTTCTGTCGAAGCAGCCGATTTAATTCGGCTTGATGGCGTCTACTGATTGTTAATGTTTCATGGCTGCCTTTTAAATGCACGTGGAATTGCCCATCACTTGATTTTGAAATAGATTGTATGGCACTGATGTTAACGAGGGCATTTCTATGAATGCGGAAGAAGTGTTCGTTAAATTCCTCTTCAAGTGCTTTAAGTGGCTCTTCTAATAAAATGGAGTCGTTGCTGGTGACTGCCAATACATATTTATTGTCCGCCTTGAAAAACAAAATATCACAAATATTAAGTCGCTTTAATCCTACGTGTGTTTGAGCGCAAAGGTGTTGTCGAGGAGCCTGTGCTGAGCTGGTTGGCTTTGCTATTTCGCTAGCGTTAGTGTTGAAGCGAGCAGCTTTCTCGATAGTTTGTTGGATCCTTGCCAGTTTGACGGGCTTGAGTAAGTAATCAATAGCGTTTTTATCAAAGGCTTCAAGTGCATGTTCATCATAGGCGGTGACAAAAACGATTTGGGTTTTTGGATTAGCCTTGGCTATTTCGCTAGCTGCTTGTAAGCCATCCATGGTTGGCATGCGAATGTCCAGCAGGGCGAGGTCGGGGCGGTGTTCTATGCATTGATCTACAGCTTCTTGCCCATTGCGTGCAGTAGCATAAACGACAAACTCTGAACTGATGTCTTCGACGAGTCGCTGTAAGCGGAGTCTGGCGAGTGGCTCGTCATCTGCAATGAGGATTTTCATGAAAAGCTGGTTTGGTAAGGAAATTTGAGTTGTGTTTGAAATTCTCCATCACTTGAACTGACGAGTAGCTTGCTTTGATCAGGAAAACATTGTGCCATCCGTAGGCGAATATTGTTGATGGCCATATTATTGCCAGTGCGGGTATTAGCGGCTTGGCTATCGTTAATGGGGTTACTGACAAGGAGAGTAATCATGTTTTTATCCATTTTCCCAATAATATTTAATGTGCCGCCTTTTTCAGAAGGCTCAATGCCATGGTATACAGCATTTTCAATAATGGGCTGAAGGCTTAACGGTGGTATCAAGGCGTTATCTGGAATAGCGGTTACGTCTGTTTCTATTGACAAGCGCTTGCCTAGCCGCGTTTGCTCAATGTGTAAGTATTGTTGGACGAGCGTCAATTCTTGCTTAAAAGGCACAAGGCGCTTAGATGTCTGAATATTGGCTCTAAATAATTCGGATAGATCCTCGGTGAGTGTTTCTGCAAGAGTTGGGTTGAGACGAGTTAAGCTGGCAATGGTATTGAGACTGTTGAATAAAAAATGTGGGCGTATTCGAGCTTGTAATGCATCAATTTGTGCATCTGCTTCGGCCTTTGATTGTTTGCGCCATTGAAATTGAATGTATAAAAAACGCAGTAAAATAAGGCTAAAAATAATGCTGATACCGACATTTCTTATGTAAATATTCATATGGCTTTGGCTAGGTGCCATAAACAAGTCTAATTGCGGTAACAACGATGAACTAACCCAGGTAATAAAGAAGGTTGTTAAGTTAATTGTGATGAACATTAGGGTGCAGATATGGCTGGGCGAATAGCGATTTATTCGACGTTTGAAAACGCAAAAAATGCTGGCGCATGTAAATCCGACCCATAAAATGAATAAAGCGTTTAAACTCAGTGCACTCCAAAAGTCCCCAGAAAAAAAACTCGTGTTTAGCGCGAGGATGATGGCCAATAGCTGAGCAATGAGCGTGAGATACAAAACGTTTTTTGCACGACACATATCAGGTAAAAAATAGGACGGGTCAGTTAGGTAATCTTTCTCCATGATAAACGTGTCAACTCGTTGTCTATTCGCTCAAATTAAGCGATTCTTAAGTGATATACTAGGCGAAATATAATATTTATTCGTTAAACATGTCTCAAGATAAACAAAATAAACTGTGGGGTGGGCGCTTCACTGAAAGCACCGACGCCTTTGTGCAAGCATTTACTGCCTCTGTGAACTTTGATCAACGCCTAGCACCTTACGATATTCAAGGCTCTATCGCACACGCTAAAATGCTCACCCATGTGGGCATCTTAACTGAACAAGAGTGTTTGCAGATCACAGACGGTTTGGCCGACATCCTAGAGAGTATTCAGACGGGTGAGTTTAATTGGTCGGTTGAGCTTGAAGATGTGCATATGAATATAGAGGCCGCCTTAACCGAGCGTATTGGCGTTGCTGGTAAAAAGCTGCACACAGGGCGTTCACGTAATGATCAAGTAGCGACAGATATTCGTTTGTTTTTGCGTGATCAGCTAGCTCTTGTTTTAGCGGAACTAAGCCGTTTACAAGAAGGCCTTGTGGGCTTGGCAGAACAGCATACAGATACCATTATGCCTGGCTTTACCCATTTACAGGTGGCGCAACCGGTAACGTTTGGGCATCACTTAATGGCGTGGTTTGAAATGCTAAAGCGCGATGCAGAACGGTTCGCCGATTGTGCAAAACGTGTCAATGTTATGCCGCTAGGCTCAGCAGCCTTGGCGGGTACCAGTTACCCGATTGATCGTTTAATGACGGCCGAGTTGCTGGGTTTCTCACGACCTTCGGCAAATTCACTAGATGGTGTGAGTGACCGTGATTTTGCCATTGAGTTTTGTGCAGCATCAGCGTTGTTGATGACGCATTTATCACGTTTTTCTGAAGAAATCGTTTTATGGACCAGCGCGCAATTTAATTTTATTCATTTACCCGATGCGTTTTGTACTGGCTCATCGATTATGCCGCAGAAGAAAAACCCAGATGTGCCTGAGTTAGTGCGCGGTAAAACAGGCCGAGTTAATGGTCACTTGGTGTCATTGTTAACACTGATGAAATCCCAACCGTTGGCGTACAACAAGGATAACCAGGAAGATAAAGAGCCCTTGTTTGATACGGTTGATACTGTGTTGGGTTCATTGCGCGCCTTTGCTGATATGGTCCCTAATATTGAGCCGGTGAAAGCGTCGATGTTGACAGCGGCAAAGCAAGGGTTTTCTACAGCAACAGATCTGGCAGACTACCTAGTGGGTAAAGGTATTGCATTTAGAGATGCACACGAAGTAGTTGGTTTAGCTGTGCGTTTAGGAACCGAGACGAATCGTGATTTATCAGAGCTATCATTGAAGGAGTTACAAGGCTTTTCAGCTGAAATTTCTGATGATGTGTTTAGTGTGCTCACCTTGGAAGGCTCGGTGGCAGCGCGTGATCATATTGGCGGCACCGCGCCAAATCAAGTGCGTTTGGCGGTAAAGGATGCAAAAGCATTTTTAGCTAAGACAAGATAAGCTAAAAAAAACCGGTAATTTTTGTAAAATCAACAATACTTAGAGTAACGTTAATATTAAGAAGAGTTACTTACTAAACAATGTTTGATTCATTATCAGGAGGTTGGGGTCAGCAAGCACTTGAGATTGTTGACTTTGGTGTGTTGGTGCTAAGCGACCAACAAACTCAATGGGCCAACCCCTACCTCCTAACGTTGCTGGACTTAACAGAAAGTGACCTAGCAGGTAGCATCGTTTCAAAAGAAGATCGGCTTTCTAGCGTATTGCTGGGTACTGATAACCCTTTTCTTATTGTTAACCGGCAGGGTCATGAAGCATGGCTAAAACGCGAACACGTAAAAACTCCAGAGCACGATATTTATTTTTTTCATGAGTGTACGGATCTGGTCGTCATCGGTAACGAGTGTAGGCGGCTACAAAAAGACTTATCGGATTTAAATCCAAAGGACCCGATTACGGGGATGATGAGTAACGATGTTATTGTCGAAATGCTCGGTGGGCATATTAGTCGCAGTCGCCGTTATGATAACCCTCTTTCTTTGTTACGAATCAGCTACACCTTTCCTGCTAACATGGATACAGAGTTGTTTTCTCGTTGCATTAAGCGGATTGCGTTCTTTTTGAAAGACCAGTTACGCTGGGCTGACCAAATTGGCATGTTGGGCCGACATACTTTTTTAGTGATATTGCCTGAAACAGACTATCAATCGGCGGCAGCGTTATTAAAGAAGTTTAATGGAGAGCCACATTTGTCGTTATTTGCTAAAGGCGACGGCCGGCCTGTCTCTTTTTCAGCAGGGCTAACGGAGTGGTCAAAAGGAGATACAACCAAAAATATGTTACACAATATCCGACAGGATGTTGATTTAACGATGATGTAAGGCATGGAGAGGTTATCAAAAAAAACACTAGGGCAAGGACATTTAAAAAATATTGACCTAGTGGGTATTGACGGGCAGATCAGTAAAAAAAGCTTGAGGTTGGTTCAACAACGTTTTTTGAATTTGCATAAGCTTAAAATGCAGCGAGCGTTGGATGCGGTTACGCCTCGTCAGAAAATCTTTTTAGAATTATTGCCCTTGTTATTCCATGTTAATCACCCAGTGTTGCCGGGCTATGTTTCCAGTAACACACCAGCCGGCATTGCAGAATATACCCCTAGTAAGTTATCTATTGATAAAGCCAAAGAGTTAGGCAAAGGGTTCGTTTATAGTAAACGGGCACATAGGTCCTTTGGCATTGAATCTATTTTCTTGATGGGGAGCGTTGGTAGTATCGCTTACGTTAAAGGTAGTGATATGGACTTGTGGTTGTGTCACGCACCGAATTTGGCAGCCAGGGAGTTGGCGCTATTGCAAGAAAAGGCTACAGAGATTGAGGTTTGGGCGGGTACCCTCGGTTTAGAGGTGCATTTCTTTTTGATGGATGCAGCGCAGTTTAAAAAGGGGGTGGCGACACCTTTATCGTCAGAAAGCAGCGGTAGCACACAGCATCAGTTGTTATTAGAAGAGTTTTATCGTACGGCCTTATATGTTGCTGGGCGTTACCCAGTTTGGTGGTTGGTACCACCTGCAGCGGAGAATAATTATCAAGCGTTTGTTGATAACTTAGTGAGACAACGTTTTATTGATAAAAGCGATGTGATTGATTTTGGTGGGCTTGAAAATATTCCAGCAGAGGAGTTTTTAGGGGCATCATTTTGGCATTTGTATAAAGCGATTGATTCGCCGTATAAATCGCTATTGAAGTTGATGTTGATGGAGTCATACGTCGATCAGTACCCGCACTCACATTGGGCGGCGCTGTTAATGAAGGAGCGTATATATGCGGGTGAAGCCGATGTAAATAAATCAGATGCGTACCTCATTTTGCATGATGTACTAGAGCAGTATTTAATTAAACGAAATGAACCGGAACGTTTGAATTTAATGCGTTATTGTTTCTACAGTAAAGTCAGCGAGCATACTCGTGGTGGCGCTAAAAATGATTGGCGTCAGCAGGTATTAAATGAGATGTTGGCTAAATGGCAGCCATTGCCCGATTACCTTGAGCGCTCTGTTAAGCAAGAGAGTTGGGATATCTCTCAAGTACAGTTGGAAAAAGAGCGCTTAACGAATGAGTTGAAGAGTAGTTATCGCTTGTTGATAAGGTTTGCCAAAGAACGAATTGATAAGGCAAAGCGCGATAGTGAAGAATTAGTGTTGCTAGGCCGAAAGTTGAATGCAGCATTTGAAAAAAGGCCTAGTAAATTAGAGCGTTCTACGATTAAAAATACCCAAACAAAGCAAGAAAGTCGTGTTGTTTTAAAGCGGAATAAGGTGAAAAATGAGCAAATAAACTGGTCTCTTAGCCGCTTAGATATTAATCATCAAGAGCGCTTTATTCGTCAGGCACATAGCCTTATTAGTTTATTGGCTTGGAGCGTTGATTATGGTGTGTTAGGTGAGAAGACTAAGATTGCCCTAGACCCAGGGGAAAGTCATATCACCTCGCGTGAGGTGACGCAGACACTGAGAGCGGTACTGGCCTTTTTCAATGGCTTACCAGAGACGCCTGCTAACCTTGATACCTATCGTTATGCACCATTGGTGACTGATGTCTTGTTGGTGATCAATTCAGGCTTAGACTCGATGAGTGACTTTACCGAAAAAGGGGTTAATTTAACGAGCGAGCGTTCGGACGCACTCAGTTTTGGTTCTCAACGTCGTAATTTAGTTCATAGTATTGACATGATGTTACGCAACTCATGGAATGAAATTGTTGTTGCTAAATATGACTCTGTGGCTGGTTTAATGGCGTGTTTGTGCGAAGTTTTTGACCGCAATACATTGGGTGCTACTCAGGCGTTACCGAACTTAATATGCGCTAGTTATAATTCACCGAGGGCCTTGAGTGTGGCGAAGCGAATACAGGCGCTTTTTGCAGAAGCTGCCACAATATTTAAACGCTATAGTGAGGAAAGTTCTCCTAGGTTTATCACCCAAGTTGCCCATTCATTTTGTGTGATGCAAGTAAAGGACCATAAAATGACCGCTATTGAGGTCGCTGAGGGTAATTTAATAAAAGAGTTATCAGCGCCACAGCCTATTTTTAGTCCAGTGTATTTTGACCATGGGATGGATCAAAAAGATTTATTGCCAGTCATTTATGGGCGGCACAAGCTGGGTCATGTTCAACTGTATTATGTGTGTGTGTCTGATATTAAAGCGCACATTTATATTTTGGATGAGAAAGGCTCGCTGTTTTTTAAAGAGCAGGGCTTTATTAATGAGAGCACATTATTGCAGACCTATAAAGAGTTGATAGGGAATGTTTTTTATCGGCGCGGGCTAATAGCATATGAGCAAAATAATGTAACTTTTGATTTAGATGTAGAGTGTTACAAAGCTGAAAAGGTCAGGCAACACTGGGGATTAGAGAAAGTGTCAGTAGCCGATAGAAAGTCAGCTAAGAGGCTGGATGTTCGTGTGGTTTATGATGGACAGACAAAGCAGGTGCATATTTATTGTAATGATCAGCTTTTTTCAAGCTTAGATTATGGCGATGAATTGTATCGTGAGGTATCAGCTTTTATTCGACAAGAAAGACAATCAGACACCGCCTACTCGGTTTATCTCACTGATATTGACGTGCCGTACGAAGAATTGGGCGCATCAAGTTATGCGCAATTACAAACAATTCATTATTTAAATTACAAACAGCACATTGAAGAAAGGCTCAATATTTAATCTTCTTCGTAGGCGATTTTTTGTTAGCTTAGGGCTTTAATGAAAGCCAGTATATATTGATCAACTTCATCAATATATACATGCTGAGAAAATCCTAACTTCCAAGGGCCTAGGCCCTTGGAAGTTAGGGGGTAACAAATGTTTGCTATGCCTTTTTAAGGTGATTCAGCAACGTGTCAGCATCACTACAGGTAAACGGATCGTCAGGACAGTTATCCATCTTTCCTGGCTCACTGAATAGAGCTGTAATCTCTTCATCTTCTACGACCATAGAGTAGCGCCAAGACCTATCGCCGAACCCTAGGTTGTCTTTTTTAACAAGCATTTCCATTGATCGTGTGAAGTCACCATTACCATCAGGGAGCATTTTCACGTTATTGATGCCAAGGTTTTTGCTCCACTGGTACATTGTAAAAGCGTCGTTTACGCTTAGGCAATACACCTCATCAACACCAAGGTCTTTAAATTCTTGGTACTTGGCTTCAAACCCAGGTAAGTGAGTACTAGAGCAGGTCGGCGTAAATGCACCGGGCAAAGCTAATAGAACTATTTTTTTACCCTTAAATATATCGTCTGTTGTAAGGTCTTGCCAACGAAAAGGGTTATCGCCTTCTATGCTGCTGTCTCTAACGCGTGTTTTGAATGTTACTTGAGGAACGGTGTTAGTCATTTTTTTCTCCAAATTTTTGATGTTAGTACGCGAGTGCTCGCGATGACTGAGGGTAGTATATGGAATATAATCCATTAGGTAAAATTGATTGTTTTTATAGCATCAATAGATAAAATCTATTGATAGTTTTGTTGCTTAATGAGCTTTTTGATTCGATTCATTAAGAGCGACTTTGGGTTGGTTTTCCGCCAGACTAGGCAAATAGTGCGTTGAGGTTGGGGCTCTATAAACGGTATGTAGTGAATATTATGCTCATTTTTTTGAATGGCGATATCAGGCATAAAAGTAATACCAGTGTTTGCACGCACCATTTGTCGCAGGGTTTCTAAGCTGGTAGCTCGGACGTTTTGTTCTTCTTTAACATCGTTAAGCTGGCAAAATTGAAGTGCTTGATCACGTAGGCAATGCCCTTCATCTAGCAAAAGTAGCGGCTCGCCTGCTAAATCTGATGGGGTGATGGCAGTTTGCTTAGCTAAATCATGTTGAGATGAAACGGCTAATTTAAATGTATCGTCAAATAAGCGCTCGGCTATCAAGCCATCTTCTTTAATGGGTGCAGCTAATAAGGCAGCGTCAAGTTCGCCATTTTTAAGTTGCTGGATGAGGGTATCTGTTTTTTCTTCGACTAAAATCAGACGTATCTGTGGCAGCTGTTCTTTTATTAAAGGTACTAAGCTAGGCAAAATATAAGAGGCAAGCGTTGGGAATGCGCCCAATTTAAAATTACCTGCCAATGGGTTGTTTGCGTTTACTGAAATTTCTTTAATTAAATCGACTTCTTGAAGAATATGCTTGGCTGTTGCGATAATTGATTGACCAACGTCGGTAATTAAAACGCGTTTGTTATTGCGCTCAAATATTTTTACCCCTAACGACTCTTCAAGCTTTTTAACTTGCATACTTAGCGTGGGTTGGCTAACAAAACACTGCTCAGCCGCCTTAACAAAGCTTTTGGTCTGTGCGACAGCGACGATGTATTTTAAATCACGAAGGTTCATGATGGATAAGCTCGGTTGGGGCTTTTAGCTAAGGTTTTAAAATGGCTTGATTGCCAATAAGTGTTTACTAACGATTATTATTAAGCCAATACGCGGGCTAACCAATGTTTAATATCCTGAATTTCTTTAGGGGACACCGAGTGTTCCATAGGGTAAGTATTCCAGTTTACCGAGTAGCCAGACTCTTCAAGGAATTGTTTAGATGTTTCTGCTTGCTTGATGGGTATAACTGGGTCATGGTCGCCGTGTCCGTAAAAGATAGGAGTGGCTCCATTACCGCTTTGTTCGGCATTGGGTAAGGTGTCGCGCATTGGGATATAGGTTGAAAGCGCCATAATGCCAGCAAGGGTTTCAGGGAATCGAATGCCGGCATCAAAAGCAATGACGCCACCTTGAGAAAACCCAGCGATAACAATTTTTGAAGGGTCGATACCGGTCGCAATCTCATCATTGATCATATCAGTGATGGTTTTGCTAGAAGCAATGATGCCGGAACTGTCAGCCCGTTTCATTAAGTCCATTTCTGTAATGTCATACCAGGCAGGCATAACGGCACCACCATTGATGGTTACCGCCGTCATTGGTGCATGAGGAAAAACAAAGCGAATACCTAATTCATCTTGTAGACCTAATTCAGGCACGATAGGGGCAAAATCATTGCCACTAGCGCCGAGACCATGGAGCCAAATAACGGTACAGCGAATAGGCGTGTTTGGATTGGATATAATAGAAGGGAGTCGAGTGGCTAGCATGGCGGTTAATTCTGTTGGTTTCTGGAAAGGATTAGAGTATGCCAAAAAATGCCAAACGTTTATACTGCGGACTATCGAAATAATACAAAAGGATGCAAAAATGGCGCGTTTGTTAAAAGTGGTGCTAATGTCTGGTTTAATCGCTGTATCTGTTGGCTGTGGGCAAAAAGGGCCGTTATATCTGCCTAGCGAACAAGCCGCTCAAGAGGTGGGTTTGTAAATGGATCATTTTCAATATCGCGATAATCAGCTTTGTGCAGAAAATGTTACTGTTGCCAGCATTGTTGAACAATTTGGAACGCCCACTTACGTTTATTCTAGAGCTACTTTAGAGCGCCACTGGAAAGCATTTGATGAGGCATTTGAAGGTCGTCCTCACTTGATTTGCTATGCGGTTAAGGCGAATTCAAATATCGCTGTTTTAAATGTGTTGGCACGCTTGGGTTCAGGCTTTGATATTGTGTCGGTGGGTGAGCTTGAGCGTGTTTTGATAGCGGGAGGCCAAGCCGACAAAATTGTTTTTTCAGGGGTTGGTAAACGTCGCGATGAAATTCGCCGTGCCTTAGAGGTAGGTATTCGTTGTTTTAATGTAGAGGTCTCAACAGAGCTAGATAGAATCAACGATATTGCCGGTGATATGGGCGTGATTGCTAATATTTCAATACGCGTCAACCCGGATGTGGATGCGCAAACGCACCCCTATATTTCAACGGGCTTAAAAGAAAACAAATTTGGTTTAGCGATTGAAACGGCCTTTTCTGAATATCAGCGTGCTAACGAATTAGCCCACTTAAAGGTAGTGGGTTTAGACTGCCATATTGGGTCTCAACTGACCGAGGTAACACCGTTTGTAGATGCGCTTGACCGTGTGTTGAGCCTACTGGCGCGGCTAGAGGCAGTCGGTATTACTATTGAGCACTTAGACTTAGGTGGCGGTTTGGGTATTTGCTATCGAGATGAGCAACCGCCTTTGCCCGCAGATTATGTAAAAGCCTTGTATAAAAAGTTAGCCGACTCGTCTTATGAAATTTTATTAGAACCTGGCAGGGCCATTGCGGGTAATGCAGGTATTTTAGTGACCACAGTGGAATACATTAAGCCAACAGAAGATAAGCAATTTGCGATTGTTGATGCTGCTATGAATGATTTGATGCGGCCTGCTTTGTACCAAGCTTGGCAAAATATTGTTCCTGTTGATTTAAGCTCAACGGTACAAGAAAATTGCTATGACATCGTTGGCCCAGTGTGTGAAACGGGTGATTTCTTGGGTAAAGATAGAATGCTAGCCATAGAGGAAGGTGATGTGTTGGCCGTGCGCTCTGCCGGTGCTTATGGCTTTACGATGAGTTCAAATTACAACTCTAGGCCGAGCGTTGCAGAAGTGATGGTAGATGGTGAACAGCTGCATCTGATTGGCTCGCGGCAAAGCGTTGAGAGTTTATGGCAAAATGAATCATTGCTGCCTAGCGATAGTGAGGAAGTGGGTTGTTAATTCATTTTAGTAAAATGCACGGCCTAGGGAATGACTTCGTAGTTATTGATGCGATAAATCAAAGCATTGATTTATCTGCTGAGACGATTAGAACATTAGCCGATAGGCATTATGGGGTAGGGTTTGACCAGCTTCTTCTAGTGCAACGGGCGACCGGGGCGGCAGATTTTCGATATGTTATCTACAATGCAGACGGGAGTGAGGTCTCTCAATGTGGGAATGGCGCACGTTGCTTTGCGTTATTTGTAACATTAAAGGGCTTAACCGATAAACGTTCAATTCGAGTAGAAACGGGTGCAGGTGAGCTTGTGTTAAGCCTCGATGAGACTGATCAAGTCAAGGTGGATATGGGTGTCCCTCGTTTCGAGCCCGAGGCTATTCCTCTGCTAGCTGATCAGCAACAATTGCAATATGGCGTTAAGGTAGAGGGTCAGACTATTGAGTTTTCTGCCTTATCGATGGGTAACCCTCATGCAGTGATTGAGGTTGATGATATCAATAGCGCGGCGGTTGAAAAAATTGGTGCGGCGATGGAAAGCCACTCTGTTTTTCCTGAAAGAGCGAATATTGGCTTTAGTGAAATAACCGGCGCATCCAGCTTGTCGTTGCGTGTATTTGAACGCGGTGCAGGCGAAACGTTGGCCTGTGGAAGCGGTGCTTGCGCTGCCGTGGTGACTGCTATTCGACTCGATAAACTAACGCCACCGGTAACGGTTGCTTTGCAGGGCGGCGAGTTGAGCATTGATTGGAAAGGCGAAGGGCAACCTGTGCTAATGACGGGGCCTGCAACATTTGTTTTTGATGGTATGATTGAAATATGAGCGAACAGCAGACATTAGAAACAACTGGTTTAACGGCGCAGCAGGTACGTGAGTATTTGCTTCAATCGCCTGATTTTTATAATCAATACCCCGAATTGTTGGACGATATACCCGTTACTGAAAAGCATGGAGGGGTAGTTTCTCTAACGATGCGGCACTTAGCTGTCTTGCGTGAAAAGAATGCTAAGTTACAGCAGCAGCTGGATGGTTTGTTAGCGATTGCGCGTGAAAATGATGCGTTATTTGGGCGCATGCAACAGTTAACTACCGCCTTGCTAGATGCACGCTGTGTAGAGGATGTTTTTGCAACATTAGATGACACGCTCAAAGAATGTTTTAGTGCCGACTTCTTTTCCATCCGCTTAATTCAAGGCGAAACTGAGTCAAACTTTCCCATTAGTAACGTTGTTTGGCAACAGGGCGATGCTCAACTAGAACACTTTAAACGCCTACTTGACTCGCAAAAAATAAAATGTGGATTGCCAACTCATGCGCAAGCAGAAGCGTTATTTGCTGAACAAGCGGAAGCCGTTAAATCCGCGGCTTTAATACCTTTAAAAATTGATCAGCAAGATGGTGTGTTGGCGATAGGTAGTAAAGACACAGATCGATTTCGACCAACCATGGGGACGCTATTTTTAACGCATTTAGGTGAGTTGGTGGCAAAACGGCTTTATTCATTGAAGCCAGTTAAACAATAATCATGGATCAATCTGCTGTTGATGTTTGCCAGCAGTTTCTACTCGTTCTGAAGGTCGAGAGGCAACTCTCCCCAAATACACTCAAGGCGTACGAGCGAGATTTATCGAAGCTGCTCAGCTATTGCGCTGAGCAAGGCTTAAAATCGTGGCCGGAATTAACGAGTCACCTGGTTCGAGGGTTTATAGCTGAACGACACCGACAAGGCCTAAGCAGTCGAAGTTTGCAGCGCGAGCTATCGGCTTGTAGAAGTTTTTTTGCCTACCTGATTAAAATTAAGGTGCTGCTTAACAACCCAGCGGGTGGTATTCGGGCACCCAAGGCAGCTAAGAGTTTACCAAACGTACTGGATGTCGATCAAATACACGGGCTTTTAGAGGTGGAACCAGCAGGCCCTTTGGAAAGCCGCGATTTAGCGATGTGGGAATTACTTTATTCGTCGGGTTTACGTGTTAGTGAATTAGCGAATATAAACCTTATGGATGTCGACCTAAGTGGAAAAACCATACACGTGGTTAGCGGTAAGGGGAAAAAATCAAGGTTATTGCCTCTGGGTAGTAAAGCTGTTAGTGCTATTCGCACTTGGCTGCCTCTTCGCTCACAGTTTGATGTCTTGAATGAAATGGCGTTATTTGTTGGCAAAAGAGGTACGCGTTTAACCACAAGGTCTATTCAGTCGCGTTTAGAACGTTGGCGGAAGCATCAAGGTTTGCAAGGGAGGTTATACCCACATATGTTGAGGCATTCATTTGCGAGCCATATGTTGGAGTCTAGTCAAGATTTGCGAGCTGTTCAGGAGCTCTTAGGACACAGCAATATCAGTACCACGCAAGTTTATACGCACTTAGACTTCCAGCATTTGGCAGCAGTGTATGACCAAGCGCACCCAAGGGCAAAGCAGAAAAAGAAATAACTCTTATAGGCCTTAGTCTGGCTTTGGTAGCTTCCCGTCAGATGGTGTGCTTAAAATATCTTCATCGCTGGATGCACCAAACAACTTGGCTAAAAATTTAAACACACGTTTTATCCCACGCCATAATTTTGGTAATGCCCAAATCATTAATAAGATGAATAAAACTAAGCCAACAACAAAGAATGCGGGGTGCTGGATAGCAGCCCAAACGCCAGCAAAAACAGCAATGTCTTCCATAATGGAAGCCGTCCAGTTGGTGAAGGGTTCTGGGGAGGTGTTGATCAATGCGCGACTACCGGCCTTAGTCACGTGTGTTGCACCAGCTAATCCGCCGCCAACAATAGCAGCAGCAATTTCAGCGGCGGGGCCAATGTCGCCAATAGCCCCTGCGGCTAGCATCGCGCCAGCAGGAATCCTAATAAAGGTGTGGAGGGTGTCCCATCCAGTATCAACGCCCGGTACTTTATCGGCAAAAAATTCTACAGCGTACATTAATCCAGCAGCTGTCATCACTAGCGGGTCGGCAACAATCATCAAGTCAGGCGGTAAATCCATGCTGCCAGTGTGTGCTAAATAGCCTAGCATTAAGAGGGTTGCGTACAAATTAATACCGCTACCCCAAGCGGCGCCCATGCTAAGAGCCAATGTTTGAGAAATTTGATTTAGTTCATCCACGATACTCGCTCCCAGTTTTAATCTTAAATAAGAATATCATAATTAAAATGAATGGCGGTTAAACAGACGCGACAAGCATGCTGATGGCTGATTATTGTGTAAAATATAGGGTCAATAGTTAAAGTGAGAAATTAACGTGGATTTTAGAGGAACAACGATCGTTTCAGTACGGCGTGGTAATAGCGTTGTGATTGGTGGGGATGGGCAAGTAACGTTGGGTAATACCATCATGAAAGGGAATGCTAGAAAAGTGCGGAAGCTAGCCAGTGGCGATGTGATAGCAGGTTTTGCTGGGGCAACAGCCGATGCCTTTACCTTGTTTGAACGTTTTGAAGGCATGCTAGAAAAGCATCATGGCAATTTAACCCGTGCCGCCGTTGAAATGGCTAAAGATTGGCGAACTGATCGCATGTTACGTAAGTTAGAAGCCTTGCTTGCCATTGCTGATAGCAAGGACTCACTGATTATTTCGGGTAATGGTGATGTTATTCAGCCGGAACAAGACCTTATTGCGATTGGTTCTGGTGGCCCATTTGCTCAATCAGCAGCAAAGGCTTTATTAGAAAACACAGAGCTGAGCGCACGTGACATTGTGGAGAAATCACTCAATATTGCAGGTGATATTTGTATTTATACTAATCATAATCAAACGATTGAAGAGTTAACGTCCGAGGGAAAAAAGTAACATGAGCCAAATGACACCAAAAGAAATCGTGCATGAACTCGATAAACACATTGTTGGGCAAAATGCGGCAAAAAGAGCAGTAGCTATCGCCTTAAGGAATCGCTGGAGACGCTCACAGGTGGTCGACTGTTTACGCGCTGAAATCACGCCTAAGAATATTTTGATGATCGGCCCAACCGGCGTTGGTAAAACAGAAATAGCACGCCGTTTAGCCACCTTAGCCAAAGCACCGTTTATAAAAATAGAAGCAACTAAGTTTACCGAAGTGGGGTATGTTGGCCGGGATGTTGAGTCCATCGTACGCGATCTTGCCGACATTGCCGTTAAAATGACGCGCGAAGTTGAAATGGGCAAGGTCAAGCGAAGAGCTGAAGATGCGGCAGAGGAGAGGGTGTTAGATATCTTGTTACCGCGTGCAGAAGGGTCAGATGCTAACGATACATCGGGCGATGCTACACGCCAGAAATTCCGTAAAAAATTACGCGAAGGCGACCTTGATGACAAAGAAATTGAAATAGAAATGAGCGCGCCGAGTGTCGGTGTGGAGATTATGGCGCCTCCTGGTATGGAAGAAATGACTAACCAGTTGCAAGGGATGTTTCAAAACATGTCGGGCGAAAAAAAGAAAAAACGTAAAATGGCTATTAAACATGCGTTAGTAGCGATGACCGAGGAAGAGGCGGGCAAGCTGGTTAACGAGGAAGAGCTAAAGCATAAAGCGATAGACAACCTTGAGCAAACAGGCATTGTTTTTTTAGATGAGTTGGATAAAGTTTGTAAACGTGGAGATAGTGGCGGTGCGGATGTTTCACGAGATGGCGTTCAGCGTGATTTGCTGCCATTGGTTGAGGGTAGCACAGTAACAACCAAGTATGGTCCAGTGAAAACGGATCATATTTTATTTATTGCATCAGGTGCTTTCCATGTATCGAAGCCTTCTGATTTAATTCCTGAATTACAAGGCCGTTTTCCTATTCGCGTTGAATTAGATGCGCTGGTGGCGGATGATTTTGTTCGGATTTTAACTGAGCCGAATGCTTCATTAACGGAGCAATATGCCGCATTACTGGAGACCGAGGATGTGAGTCTTCAATTCACCGAGGACGGTATTGCTCGTATCGCAGAAATGGCGTGGCAGGTTAACGAGGGTACTGAAAATATTGGTGCTCGTCGCTTACATACTATTTTGGAACGATTGCTCGATGAGATCTCATTTAAAGCACCGTCAGCTGCACATGTGGATGAAGTGATTGATGCCGCTTATGTGAACGACCATTTAGCAGAACTTGCGTCGGATGAAGATTTGTCGCGTTATATTTTGTAGGTAAAAAATGACCACTATTACAGATTTAGCGCTTGATCAAAAAAGCCGGGTGTTGTCGTTAAGTTTTGACGACGGTAGAACAATAGGGCTTAGTTGTGAATACCTGCGTGTGTTTTCGCCCTCGGCGGAAGTTCGTGGGCATGGTCCAGGTCAAGAAGTGCTACAAGTAGGCAAAGAAAACGTTAATATCGTTGCCATTGAACCTGTTGGTAATTATGCCGTTCGGCTGGTGTTTAGCGATGAGCACGATACAGGCTTATATGCATGGCCATTTTTAATTGAGCTGGCTGAAAAAAAAGCCGAGAACTGGCAAGATTATTTAGACAGGCTTGAAGCGGCAGGGCATCAACGAAACGTATCGTAAAACAAGGTATAAAAGGGTGAGTGATGACGGATAAAACGACAACGCATTTTGGGTTTACAGACGTTCCGGTTGAAGAGAAAGTTGGTAAAGTCCGTGAGGTGTTCGATTCAGTTGCGCCCTCTTATGATGTGATGAATGACCTTATGTCGATGGGGATTCATCGTTTATGGAAGCGCTTCACGGTAGAAATTGCCAACATAAAGCCAGGGCATATGGTGCTCGATTTGGCCGGCGGTACGGGAGATTTGTCAGCACTATTTGCTAAACGCGTTGGGAAAACCGGCAAAGTGGTGTTGGCGGATATTAATGAAGCAATGTTGCGTGTAGGGCGAGATCGTATGATTGATAAAGGTCATATTGCTAATATTACCTACAACTTAGCGAATGCAGAATGTTTGCCTTATGCTTCCAATCAATTTGATCGAGTGTGTATCGGCTTTGGTCTAAGAAATGTAACCAATAAAGAAGCGGCATTGCGCTCGATGTTTGATGTGCTTAAACCGGGTGGCCGCTTGTTAATTTTAGAGTTTTCAAAACCAACCAACCCTATTTTAGATAAGATTTACGATGCGTATTCATTCAAATTATTGCCTAAAATTGGTGAGTTAGTTGCAAAAGATGGTGATAGTTACCAATACCTTGCTGAATCAATTCGTATGCACCCCGACCAATCGACGCTAAAAGGGATGATGGAAGAGGCCGGTTTCGAACGCTGCCAAGTGAACAACTTAACAGGCGGTATTGTTGCGGTTCACACGGGTTATAAACTCTAGCTACCGTGTCATTAGTCAGCCCTTTTATTAAGCCCCTGCAAATAGCGATTAATAACTATTTGGATTATGACCCAGAGGTGCCAAGGCAATTGGCAAAAATGCAAGGTAAGGTGGTTGAATTACACTTTCAACAGCTTGAGCTGAGCCTTTACATCATTATTACCGCTGATGGCTTAGATATTAGAGAAGAGCTTGATGGCGAGGCAGACACGACTATTTCGGGTTCGCCACTAGCATTAGCGATGATGAGCCTGCATGAGTCAGCAGCACCTAGCTTGTTTTCGGGTGATGTGCTGATAGAGGGTGATACAGAGCTTGGGGGGCAATTCCAAGCATTCCTTGAGAACATTGAGGTGGACTGGGAAGAGCCACTGTCAAAGCTAACGGGCGATGTTGTGGCTAATCAACTTGGAAACGTTGTACGTGACGTATCGGGCTGGCTGAGGGATGCAACGAAAACAAATGCCTTAAATGTGTCAGAATATTTCCGAGAAGAACAGGCGATGCTGCCCTCTAAATTTGAAGTGAATAAATTTAAAGCCAATGTGGATCAATTACGCTTATCGGTAGATAGATTAGAAGCAAAAGTCCAGCGGCTGATCGCTAACCAGCAAAAGCCAGGCAATGAGCCAAACCAGGACATAACGTGATAAACCTAACGACTACCTTTCGGCTTCTTCGAATTCAGCGTGTGTTATTACGTTATGGTTTGGATGAGTTTGTTTTTAATCTACACTTATTTAGGCCATTACGGTATCTAACGTATTTGTCGCCCAGTTATATCTTGGGCAAGCGAAAGGGGGCGCGAGGTGAGCGGCTTCGTATGGCATTAGAAGATTTAGGCCCTATTTTCGTTAAGTTCGGTCAAATTTTATCAACACGGCAAGACTTATTACCCCCTGATATTGGTGAAGAGCTTTCGTACCTGCAAGATAATGTGCCACCCTTTGCTGATAATTTAGCGCGCCAAATTATTGAAAAATCGTTAGAGGTTCCGGTTGAAGAGGTATTTTCGGTGTTTTCGCAAAGCCCATTGGCATCGGCTTCTGTGGCACAAGTGCACACCGCAACACTGCATACAGGGGAAGATGTTGTTGTTAAAGTGCTTCGCCCCGGTATTGAAAAAATTATTAACTCAGATGTGGCTTTGCTGTATACCTTGGCAGAGCTCGCTAATAAGTACTGGGCTGAGGCTAAGCGATTAAAGCCCTTAGATGTAGTGAAAGAATTTGATCACACGATTCACGATGAACTTGACCTTGTTCGCGAAGCGGCCAATGCTTCGCAGTTACGGCGCAACTTTGAAGGTTCTGAGCATCTCTATGTGCCGGACGTATATTGGGATTACACGCGCCAAAATGTGATGGTGATGGAGCGAATCTATGGCACGCCAATCGGTAAAATAGGTGAATTATGTGAAAAAGGCGTTGATTTAAAGCTGCTTGCTGAACGGGGAGTGGAAATCTTTTTTGCACAAGTATTTCGCGATAATTTTTTTCATGCCGATATGCACCCAGGTAATATTTTTGCGTCAGATGATGCAAAATATCTCGCCGTTGATTTCGGCATTATGGGTAGCGTCACCGTTGCAGATCAACGCTATTTGGCTGAAAACTTCCTCGCCTTTTTTCAGCGGGATTATTTTCGTGTAGCACAACTGCATATTGAATCGGGTTGGGTTCCAAAACATACTCGGATTGATGAGTTTGAAAGCGCGATTCGTGCCGTGTGTGAGCCAATATTTAAAAAACCATTAAAGGAAATTTCGTACGGTAACTTGCTATTACGCCTTTTTCAAACCGCACGTCGCTTCGATATGGAAGTGCAGCCACAATTAGTGTTATTGCAAAAAACCTTATTGAATATCGAGGGTTTAGGGCGTCAGCTCTATCCCGATTTAGATTTATGGCAAACGGCCAAGCCCTACTTAGAGGACTGGTACAAAAACAGAATCGGGCCAAAAGCGACCTTTAATAAACTAAAAGAGCATTTGCCGATCATGGCGGAAAAGCTTCCTGAGCTACCAGAAATGGCCTATCAAGTGCTCAGTGATGCTGCCAACGGTGAGCTAGAAATAAAGTGGAAGTCTAAACAGCTGGAAGAAATAAAACTGCAAATGGCCAAAAATCACCGGAAAAACATCATGGCGATTTGTGGTGGCAGCTTGGTGGTGTCAGCTGCGATTATTCTGGGTTTAGATGGCTTCTCACCTCTGATGTTGGGGGATGCGCCGCTAGTGACATGGGTATTGGGCGGTTTAGGTGGCCTGTTGTTGTTTAAGGCATTGGACTAAATAACAAGATGACGTTGATGCATACACCCGTTTGTGAATTTGGCCTAGCTGCGCCAGATTTCGAGCTGCAGGGGGTGGACGGTAGGCACTGGACGCGTGATGAATGTGCGGGTGAAAAGGGTTTGCTGGTGATGTTTATATGCAACCACTGCCCGTATGTAAAAGCGATTCAAGAACAATTAGTAGACGATGTGGCTATATTGAAGGAGAGTGGTATCGGTGTGGTTGCTATTATGTCGAATGACCCAAACGATTACCCAGCTGATTCATTTGAGAATATGCAAAAAATAGCCATCGAGAAAAACTTTAACTTCCCCTACTTAATCGACAGGACACAAAAGGTTGCGAAAGCGTTCGGTGCTGTTTGTACCCCTGACTTCTTTGGCTATAACGCCAATATGGAGCTTCAATACCGTGGTCGTTTAGATGGGCGTGGGATGCAAGATAATACGGTTGAAGTTAAGCGCGATTTAGTGGAAGCGATGTTATTAGTGGCAAAAACGGACGCAGGGCCGGTTGAGCAAATACCCAGTATGGGCTGTTCTATAAAATGGCTGTAGTTGTGCAGACAGCTTGGCCTAAAACAGCTCATTTTTAGTGAGAGCCAGATGCCGATCGCTCCCAAGCACTTAAAATTTGATGACGGCTCAGTAACAATTATTGGAATAGATTGCGCGACGCAGTCGAATAAAGTTGGTTTAGCCCTAGGCTCTATGTCTAAAGGATTATTAACGATAGATAAAGCCATGAAGGTTGGTAAAAGCGGCTCAATCGCCAATGTAGTATCGAGTTGGATCAGAGAAGACAGTACGACTAAAACATTGATAGCGATGGATTCACCATTGGGCTGGCCGATAAAGTTGGGGGAAGAGTTGATTGGTCACAGCGCAGGTTCTTCACTCAGTACAGAGGCTCATCAAATGTTTCGGCGCAGAACCGATTTTTTTATAAAAGAACAGGCGAATAAACAATCGTTAGATGTAGGAGCCGATAGAATTGCAAGAACAGCGCATGCTGCCTTGAGCTTAATAGACGAGATAAAAGAACAGGTTGGAATGTCTATTCCTTTAGCGTGGAATTCTGAATTAAGGCATCCGATAAGTGTGATTGAAGTGTATCCAGCAGTGACCTTGAAGTCTTGTCAGCTGCTTCCTGCTACGAGTTATAAAAAAGAAAGCAAGAGTGAAAGAGAGCAGATTTTTGATGGCCTCAGTGAGCTCATGACACTACCAGAAGCTGATAAACAGTCGATTATCGATGATGATGATATTTTGGATGCGGTAGCCTGTGTTTTGGCCGGCTCTCACTTTATTAACGATGAAAGTGTGGGCCCGGCAACTGCAAAGGATCGTGCCCTAGCAGAAAAAGAAGGCTGGATTTGGGCAAAAATACCAACATAAAATGATAGGTTTTAATTCCATAAGACGATCACTATTAAAAGGGGTGGGGCAGTGGCTATAACGAAGTCGACAGAGAAACTAGATCAACTTATTAGCGAGGCTCGCAAAGAGCGTGAGCAAAATGATAAGGGTTACCGTGCGAAAGCTTTGAAGATGTACCCTTGGGTTTGCGGACGTTGTACAAGAGAGTTTTCAGTGGCGAACTTACAAGAGCTGACAGTACATCATCGAGATCACAATCATGATAATAACCCTGAGGACGGGAGTAACTGGGAGTTACTATGCGTTTACTGCCATGACAATGAGCATTCAAGGCTTGTTGATCATGAATATGGCTCATTAGCTGAAGATAAAAATAAAGATGAGTTAATGCAAAATCCATTTTCAGGGCTTTCAGCCTTATTAAAAAAATAAGCTCACCCAGCGCTATTATTACTTTATGCTAATGAATCGATAATAAGAAAATAAGGAGAGAGAATGTCTGACGTTAATAAAAAAATTGTTAGGGAGTTTTTTGCAGCGATGGACAGCAAACGCTTTGATGATATGAGAGATTTGCTGCACCCAGATCACTTGTTCCACTTGCCGATGGCAAAAGAGCCGTTGGATAAAGAGGCGCATATGATTATGAATATGAAGCTGCAAGAATCAATGACCGATTTTGATCGGCACTTTTATGATCAGATTGCTGAAGGTGATAAGGTGGTTAGCCGAATGAAATTACGCATGAAACATGTTGGCGAGTTTAATGGTGTTGCGCCGACAAATGAATATGTTGATCTAGATGCTATTCATATTATGCGAATTAAAGATGGCTTAAATATTGAAGAATGGGATGCAGTCGATTTTGTGCCTTTTCTTAAAGCACTTGGTTTTATTCCAAAAGACTCTAAAGGCCCTTGGGATTAATGAACGAGAACTCAAGCATGATGTAATGCTTATGGCTTGATTGTGGCGCTCAATAAGCTCATATAAGTAACGCCTATTGTTTTAAATAAACAATAGGCGTTCTTTATTTAGCTGAATTAGAAGAAGAAGTTAAGGTTACTATCAGGGACGACAGCATGATTAAATAGCATGTTCCTTTTAGCTAGCTTTAGGCTGTTGTCTTCAATGCGCCAAATATCATTACGCGATACCACCATGCGTTTTTCTACGCCATCGAGTCGGCTTCTAAGAACGGTAACAACTGATAGGACATTCCATTCACCCTCCACATCAGTAGGAAAAACTTCTATATTGGATACGGAGTGATTAATAAGGTTTTGTGGGTTCTCAGACCAGACCAGATTGGTCGCAAAGCGGGCGATACGTAACTCTAATTGTTTTTTATAGTCATTAAAAATATTAGCGTCGAGTGGTTTGATAGCTTGCTTTTTTTCCTCACGTAAATAGCGAGCGGGCACGGGCATATAGTAATGAATATCATCCGTTAGCATCGCCAACCATTGGTCATACTCTTCATGGTCAAGCAGTCGTGCTTCTTTATACAGCAGTGTTTGGAAGGTTTGGTACGTGTCCGCATCAACAGCATTTTTAAAAGGGAGTGATTGACTCATTAGTTTTGCCCTCCTGTTGCATTTGCTTCTTCGAGGCTGTTGTAGTTTGGAACGGCGCTCCAATCCTTTGCGGCCATCATTTCTTGCCAGCGGCGATAGAAATACCGTTGATTTTGCTCGCCAACGAGGCCATCACTAATCACCCCAGGCATTTCAGGGTGTGAGTACTCTTTACCTAAGCCCATATTGGTGTAAACATCTTTTTGGCGGGTTTGTAAGCCTCTATTTTGCGAGGTGCAGGCGGCAAAATTTTCGCCGTCATCGTTATCAAACATGCCGGCGGCGCCAAACGTTCGGCAAACATTATCGAGCACGGTTTGTTTTAATTCGTCTGACATCTCTTTATCAACCATCGCCCAAGTCCACATTTCCATCTTGCCCGGACCTTTTGGGTGGTAAACACGGAACCAATTAAGCCCCGGTAACATTTGTACATTGGGGAAAACAGTCATATTGATTTGTGAGCCCCAGAATTGCTTACCGCGCGTTTCGCCAAGACGTGAAATAACCGCCTCTCGGTTTTCTTCAAGGTAGCTAACAGGTAAGCTTGGATCAGGGTAGAACGCATAACCTGATTGCCCGTCAAGCGATGAAATAATCGAGTGACCATTCATGCCGCCACCCGCCATTGCGGTAGAGCTGTCCACTTCGGTGTTGCCTAGAGAAAGGCTTTCAATGTTCATTGATGAGGCTACGGTCATGACACCTGCGTGCGCCCAACCAATATGATAACCATCGCCACAGGCGTTTTCGACAGGTAATTTCCAGTTGACAGGGTATTCAACTTTTTGTGTTGTGCCAATTAGCTCAGTACCTTCTGGCATGGCGTCGAGCCAAACATCTAAATACCATTTCATGTCACCCAGATAATCATTCAAAGTCGGTGCTTCTGGATCAAAATTACCAAAAATTAACCCTTTATAGCTATCTACGTTGCAAACAGGGTGTAAGCCAAATTTGGATTTATCCAGTTCGTTGTAATAAGCGTCCTCCTCCAAAGGTACTGATTGAAGTGCGCCATCTGCAGCAAAGCTCCAGCCGTGGTAACTACAGGTGAAGTGCTTTGCATTACCTTTGTCAGCCTTACACACACGGTTGCCACGGTGGGTGCAGGTGTTAAGAAAGGCTTTGATCGATTGATCTTTTTGGCGAATCACCAGTACCTCATCTTCGCCCATAAAGGTTCTAAAGTAATCACCTGGATCAGGGATTTGGCTTTCATGTGCTAAAAATAACCAGCATTTACCAAATATCCTTTCCTGTTCCTGTTCGTAGATATCTTGCTCATGAAAAATGCTTCGACTTTGTCGCCCAGTTTTATTGTCGACAAGCTTACTCACGTCTACACCCATGCTCTTCTCCTTATGTATGCATTGGAATGGGTTTCTAATAACAACCCTAAATATTGGTTTAAATTCTAACGTTTGTTTGTGTAATGTCGCAATATATTTTTCAAGGAGCTGTAATAAAAGCTTGTTATCTCTCAAGCTAAAAGCAGCTTAGTTGACATCAGCGTCTGTAGTTTTTTTAAGCTGTATGTCGCATAGTAGGTGTTGTCATAGCTTGGTATAATTAACCTCAATGGATACGATGCTCAAAAAGATACCTAAACCAGTACGTCCCGAGAATGATGACTGTTGTGGTGGCGGTAGCTGTTGCCCTTGTGTCTGGGATGCTTATTTTAATCAGTTGAGTTTATGGGAAGAGCAGCAAATAAAAAAGCCAGCTAGCAAGGCAAATGGCGATACAGAAGAGGTTAAATAAGACAGTTTTGTAGTAAAGAGAGGTGCTGTTTTGTTGCTACGTTCAGGTGACTTTACCCTCTTGATTTGTAGAATTGACTGTCAATGGGTGCAAAGCAACTTAGTCCATGGTTTCTCTTATGCTCGGTTCAGTGTAAAATTAACGGTTTATTAATTGGTGTTTCTAAACACTGATTGTCGCGCCCACTAAACTTAAAATCAATCATGAGCCAAACTCCCTCTCGCCAAACACTGGCTAATGCCATTCGTGTCCTCAGTATGGACGCTGTTCAACAAGCCAATTCAGGCCACCCTGGTGCACCCATGGGTATGGCAGATATAGCAGAAATGCTGTGGAATGACTTTTTATCACATAACCCTAGCAACCCACACTGGGTTAACCGTGATCGTTTTGTGTTATCTAACGGGCATGGTTCGATGCTGTTGTACTCGTTACTGCATTTGTCCGGTTACGATTTAGATATGGAGGAAATTCGCAACTTCCGCCAGTTGCATTCTAAAACGCCAGGGCACCCTGAATACGGGTATGCACCTGGAGTAGAAACAACGACGGGGCCTTTGGGTCAAGGGATTAGTAATGCGGTAGGAATGGCGTTGGCAGAAAAAGTGTTAGCTGCGCAATTTAATAAGCCGAATTTTTCAGTGATTGATCATTACACCTATGCATTTATGGGTGATGGTTGTTTGATGGAAGGCATCTCGCATGAAGCCTGTTCGTATGCGGGAACCTTAGGTTTGGGCAAGTTGATTGCATTTTGGGATGATAATGGCATCTCAATTGACGGTGATGTAGAAGGTTGGTTTACCGACGATACGCCAGCACGCTTTGAAGCCTATGGCTGGCATGTGGTTCGTGGTGTTGATGGACATGATGCTGATGACATTAAGCAAGCTATTAAACAAGCGCAAAAGGAAACCAGTAAGCCGACGTTAATTTGTTGTAAAACAGTGATCGGTTCCGGAGCGCCAAATAAAGAAGGGACACATCATGTGCATGGCGCTCCATTAGGTGCAGATGAAATAGCAGCCACTAGAAAGGCCTTGGGTTGGTCAGCGCCCGCTTTTGAGATTCCAGCAGCGGTAAAAAATGGCTGGGATGCAAACGATAAAGGTGAGCAAGCAGAGTCTAAGTGGGAAGACCTGTTAGAAGCGTATGTGGCTGAATACCCTGACTTAGCGGATGAGTTGCTGCGTCGATTATCAGGTGAGTTGAGTGCCGATTGGGAAGAAAAATCATCAGCGTTTATTCAAGCTGCGCAAGATGCTGGTGAAACGATTGCATCACGTAAGGCTTCGTTGAATACACTGAATGGCTTTGGCCCATTGTTACCTGAGTTTTTAGGTGGTTCAGCCGATTTAACAGGTTCCAATTTAACCGAGTGGACAGGTTGTACGGATGTGGACGGTTCCAATGCCAATGGTAACTACCTACATTATGGGGTGCGTGAGTTCGGCATGAGCGCGATTCAAAATGGTATTGCGCTACACGGTGGCTTTATTCCCTATGGCGCGACTTTCTTAACGTTCTCTGATTACGCGCGTAACGCGGTCCGTATGGCAGCGCTAATGAAGCTAAAAAATATTTTTGTCTATACCCACGATTCTATAGGCTTGGGTGAAGACGGCCCGACACACCAATCTGTTGAGCATGTATCGAGTTTGCGTTTAATTCCTAATTTAAATGTTTGGCGCCCATGTGACGCGGTCGAGTCAGCAGTGGCGTGGAAATCAGCAATAGACAGTGAAAATACTCCGTCGGCGTTGATCTTTACGCGTCAAAATGTGCAGCACCAAGAGCGTTCTGCTAAGCAATTAGCTGTGATTGCTAAAGGTGGTTATGTGCTGAAAGACTGTGAGGGCGAGCCAGAGGTCATTCTGATCGGTACTGGGTCGGAAGTGGAGTTAGCCACGACGGCTGCTGAAACGCTCACGGCAGAGGGTATTAAAGTGCGCGTTGTATCGATGCCTTGTACAGATGTTTTTGATGAGCAAGATGCTGAGTATAAAGAGTCTGTGTTGCCTTCGTCGGTGGCGGCAAGGGTTGCTATTGAAGCGGGCTCTACTAGCCTTTGGTATAAGTACGTTGGTTTGCAAGGAGCGGTGATTGGCTTGGATCGTTTTGGCGAATCTGCGCCTGCCAAAGAGCTGTTTGAGTACTTTGGTATTACAGCGGAAAAATTGGTAGCGGCAGCAAAAAATATTTTATAAGTGTTAAATCGATGAGTATAAAAGTCGCCATTAATGGGTTTGGCCGCATTGGGCGTAGCGTGCTGAGGGCACTTTATGCATCGGGCCGACAGAAAGACATCAAGCTGGTGGCGATTAATGACGTAGAGTCAATTGACCATTCGCTTGAACTGCTGAAAGGTGATGCAGTTGATGGCGTGTTTGAAGCTGACCTTAAAGTTAACGGCGGCTCCTTAATGGTTGGCCCCGATGAGATTCAGTATTTTTCGCAAGTAAATCCAGTCAAATTGCCCTGGAAAGAACTCGATATTGATGTTGTGCTTGAATGTACCGGTGCGTTTACACAGGCAGAGCAATCTTATATGCACTGCCTTGCAGGTGCCAAAAAGGTACTTATTTCGGCCTTCTCAGACGATATGGTGGATGCCACGATCGTTTATGGTGTGAACCATGACGCGCTTCGGCCTGAGTTTAAAATTGTGTCGAATGGCTCGTGTACGATCAATTGTTTAGCGCCGATGCTCAAGGTGTTGAATGAACAGCTGGGTATTGAGAGCGGTTTAAGCACCACGTTGCATGCTTATAATAAAGAACAGCTATTAGCGAAAGAGGTGGGAACGTCATTAATTCCAACTCCAACACATTCGCCCAGTTCTATTGGTCGAGTTTTACCAGAGCTGGATGGCAAAATTAATGGCTTATCTATCCGTGTTCCCACGATCAATGTAGCAATGGTGGATGTAACATTTAACAGTAAAAAAGAAACCTCAGTCAGTGAGGTGAATGCCTTAATGCAAAAAGCAGCGCTATCAGCTATGGCTGGTGTACTAAAGTATAATGAGCAGCCTTTGATCTCATTAGGTTTTATAGATGATTCTGCCTCATGTATTTTTGACTCTACACAGACAATGGTTAGCCAAAGGCAACTAGTTAAAGTAGTGGCGTGGTTTGATAACGAATGGGGTTTTTCTAATCGTATGCTGGACACAGCAGAAGCGATGATGAACTGTTAAGCGATAATAAATAGGAACTTAGATGATGATTACTAACATGAAGGACATAAACTTATCTGCAAAGCGAGTATTGATAAGGGAAGACTTAAATGTGCCGATTAAAGACGGCAAGGTTAGTAGTGATGCGCGTATTCGTGCCAGTTTACCCACTATTCAGCAAGCGCAGGCAGCGGGCGCTATAGTGATGCTGATGTCGCATCTTGGACGGCCGACAGAAGGTCAGTATGATGAAGCGTTTAGCTTGAAACCCGTCGCAGAGCATTTATCTATGTTGCTAGAACAACCAATCCGATTAGAGAAAGATTGGCTAAACGGCGTTAGCGGTGAGGCAGGCGATATTATTTTGTGTGAAAACGTGCGCTTTAACGTGGGTGAGAAAGCAGATGACGAGGCGTTATCAAAAAAAATGGCGGCCTTATGTGATGTGTATGTGATGGATGCATTTGGTACGGCTCATCGAGCGCAAGCCTCGACACATGGTGTTGCGAAATTTGCACCGATTGCTTGTGCAGGCCCGTTATTATCAGCTGAGTTAGATGCGTTAACTAAGGCGCTATTTAAACCGGCTCAGCCGATGCTGGCGATAGTCGGTGGTGCAAAAGTATCGACCAAACTAACGGTATTAGATTCGATGTTAGACAAGGTTGATCAACTCATTGTTGGCGGTGGTATTGCTAATACGTTTATTGCCGCTCAAGGTTATTCCGTTGGCAAGTCATTGTATGAGCCAGACTTAATTGATGAGGCGAAAGCGTTAATGTTAAAAGCCGAGCAAAACGGAGCCAGTATTCCTGTTCCGGTCGATGTGGTTTGCGGCAAAGCGTTTTCAGAATCAGCTGAAGCGACCGTCAAGTCGGTAAAAGATGTTGAAGAGGATGACTTGATTTTAGATGTTGGGCCGCTAACAGCTAAGCTGTATGCAGATATTGTGAAGAAAGCAGGAACAATTGTTTGGAATGGTCCATTAGGGGTATTTGAATTTGAGCAATTTGCAGATGGCACCAAGACACTGTCGCAGGCGATTGCTGATAGTGATGGGTTTTCAATTGCCGGTGGCGGTGACACGCTTGCGGCAGTAGACAAGTATGAGATTGCAGAAAAAGTGTCCTATATTTCAACGGGTGGTGGAGCATTCTTAGAGTTTTTAGAAGGTAAGGCGCTACCTGCGGTGACTATTTTAGAAACTCGTAACAGCTAAACATTACGTTTTAAATGCAGCTATTGTTCTAATGGCTGTATGTTTTTCTATATTATTGATGTGTGTTTGGACTTGTCGAGCCGGCTTGATAAGTGCAACCTATACTTTTGTATTTAAGTTATAGCCAACTTAGCCGATACAAGGGTTACTTATATTATCAATGTCATAGGGGCTTTGAACAGCGCCCAATATATCAATGAAAAACATTAATCATTTTTTCCTCGCGTGTTTTCTACTCTTTATGCTGGGTATTTCGTATGCACAGGCTACTGTTTTTAATAAAAATAAAGCCTTGGATGTTAGAGTGCTGGTTGATGTATCAGAGCGAATGAAAGTTAGCGATCCTGATAATCATAGGATTGCGGCACTAAAGTTATTTATTCGGCTGTTGCCAAATAACGCCAATGTTGGCATTTGGTTGTTAGACGAGGTGACGACTGAGGTTATGGCGACAAGTAAGTCTGGTATTTCATGGAAAGCGCAGGCGTTGAAAAATATAGATCAGGTTCGCTCCTCAGGTAAGGCGACCGATATCGAAAGAGCCTTAGCGGTTGCTTCACTAGATTGGGTAAAAGAAAACAAAGGTGCGAAACGGCATATCGTTCTTTTAACCGATGGCAAGATCACATCTGGTAAAACTAAAAAAGCTAATGTGGCTTCAAAAGAGCGTGTATTAAATTTCCAAGTGGGGCGCTTAAAGACGGTTGGTGTCAGTGTTCATACCATAGGGTTTTCTGATGATGCTGATGCTGAATTTTTGGAGTCTCTCGCCAGCGACACGTTAGGGTGGTTTGATATTGTAAAAACACCTGAGCAGCTCGAACGTACATTACTACGTGTGAGTAAGCGCTTAGCCGAAAAGAATAGCATTCCATTGGTAGCGAACAAATTCACAGTAGACGGAACCGTCCGAGAATTTACAGCGGTTGTTTTTAGAAAAAAAGGCTTTGGTTCAACTCAACTAGATGACCCAGAAATGATGGATTTTGGGCGTAGCAGTGAAAGGGCGGGTGTGAGTTGGCATCGTGAGAAAAAATACGACATTGTGACAGTCACTAAGCCGATGGAAGGTGAGTGGCGGTTAATTGCGCCGGCGGATCCCGGTAATGAAGTGTTTATCACCACTAGCTTACAAATGGCGGTTGAAAATATGCCGAAGGAAATAGTATCTGGGTCGGATACACGAATAAGAATGGTGTTGACCGATAAAGGAAAGTTGCTTAAAAACAGCAATCTGCTGAGCACGATCATGGCAACGGTTGAGATAACAGATAAGCGCGGTGACAAGGATATGATTCCAATGGAGCTTGATATGGTTACAGGCGGTTACTTCTTTGTTGATATTGGGCGAGAACTAAAAACAGGGCCTTATGAATTAGTGGTGAGAGCGGCAGGTAATACTTTTGAGCGTATACAGGCGCTGTCATTTCATGTGAAACCGAAGCCTAAAATTGAGTATGTGGAAATCAATCCTGTATTTGATAAGGTGCTAGCAGAGGCAGGTATTATGTTACCTGAAAAAGGTGTGACTGAAGAGGATATTCTTCAGTGCCCAGACCTGTCAAAAATAATTGTTGGAAATGATGTTTTGTCAGCAACAGAGACAGTTGAAGAAGAGAGCGAATCCAGCTGGCTTTTAATTTCCTCTATTATCCTGATTTTTAACGCATTATTGGGCGCATTAGGGTTCTTTGGCCTTCGCTTATATAAGAAGAAAATGGCTGAAGAGGACAGTTTAGTGGCTAAGAAATTATTAACTTGATTTGATAGTCATATTAACTGAGTGGCTCTGCTGCATGAATAGCGCTGAGTACGGATAAGAATACACGGAGAGAGTTGACATGAATGAAGCTTTTCAAATTATATTAATCGAGCTTGTTTTAGTGCTGTTAATTGGCGGTGGCTTTTTAATATTCCAAGCACATAAAAAGAAAGAGGCTTTACGCAATCAAATTAAGGCGTTATTTAAGAAATTTGCTAAAGAGGCACCGAACAGAAAAGAGGATCTTTCGACATTTTTAAAAGAATTAAGTTTGAATGATAGTCAGTCGGCAGAGGGTGCTGAGCGATTAGTCGAGGCGGAAAAAAGTTGTATAAAAGCATTTGCATCTGCGCAGTTAACCCAGACTAAAGATGATGTCGCTTTCTTTTCTGATGTGGTGTATGGGTTGTCAGCCGTATATACGGAGGTTATGGGTATGGCTCGCGATGCGAGCAAAGAGGACGTGGCTCCAGCGGCGTCAGATTTAGAAACATTTCCTGAGCTACTTCAGGGTGACGAAGCAGAGGATGAGTTAGGTGAGGACGATGATATAGAAGTGTCACTTGACCTTGATGATTTCGATGATTTGACAAAACTAGAAGAGCCTGAGCCTGAGCCTGAGCCTGAGCCTGAGCCTGAGCCTGAGCCTGAGCCTGAGCCTG